>Ga0307380_10001597_pt1 | contig 33049 bp, 72 predicted proteins | sample UN3MG_FD_202239 | JGI IMG/M metagenome (GOLD analysis project Ga0307380, IMG submission 202239) | Soil microbial communities from Risofladan, Vaasa, Finland - UN-3 | ecosystem: Environmental > Terrestrial > Soil > Coastal area > Acid sulfate soil | place: Finland: Risofladan, Vaasa | collected...
ATGGTCATAAAAGACTTTTGTATATGGTGCGATTGCTATCTTGACGAAGATATGAAGAGGGAAAAATGAGTGAAGAAGTGTATAGCCTTATATTGGGAATTCTGCTAGGTTGGGCAAGTTTGGCAATTGGAATAGCTCAAGGTTGCATAACAATAACAGGAAATTAATCGCTGAGAGGGAAAAAATGTATTTAGCACAAGGCATGTTATTCGGCTGTATTATATATTCTTGCTTAGTTGTGACGACTGTATTGTTATTTACCAACTAAAAAAGAGGGAAAATGACCGAACAAGGTAAAAAATATAAGAAACAGACCGCTAGGGAGAATAGACAGAAGGATAAAGATATTATCTCTAAAGGAGATGATATTGTCAAAAAAGGCAAAAAGGGTGGATCTAGGACGTGTTCCGGATGGGTATTGAGAGGTTGGAACGGATGTGGTGTATCCCTTACGAAAGAATCTGTCTCATGTAAAAGTTGCCGCCGTAAGTTTTGTTCAACTGAATGTCATGATTCTCATAAAGAATTGTGCCAACTAAAAAAGGATAAAGATAAGGAAGGTATAGAGGCATGGGCGAAGAGAGTATACGACACCTATATTGATAACAAAGGTTTCATTAAGAAAAAATTCAAAGATGAGGACGGACGTAATTACCAAGAAGGGAATTGGGGGTATTCATCTTTTGGATGGAGACATCGGGACATACAAGAAGCCAACGATATCCTTAAAAAGGTAGACTCTAAATACTTCAGGGGCCAGTGTCATCCTTACATGTGAGCATAAACGCTTCATGATGATTAATTATTTAAAAATGCATAGGAAATAAAAATAAATATGAAAAAAATAAAACTTGACAATTGTAGATTTTGCAGGGCGGGTGCTTATATTGCAGATCTAGGATTTAATTATTTTAAAACTGTTTGCAACGAATGTGGCGCACAAGGACCCCTAGCTAAAACCAAGGGATGGGCTATTGAGTATTGGAACAAAGGAATAGACAAAGGAATAGACAAAGATAAATTCTAAACAAAGGAGACAATCAACAATGGAAAAAAGAAAGCGAAAAGATAGACGGAGGTTTGCAAGATTGGGAGATAGAAGGAAACAAATATCTGAAGGAATATCCAATCTAGCTTGGTTTGAGATCATCGTCGGTCTCGCAGTAATTATTGTACTTGCCGGATATTGGTATGTATTGATCAAATATTGATAGGATATTAAAATGAAGGTTGGTAAAATATATACATCTAATGATCTTGAATTCACAGATCATCATATGCTCAAGATAAGAAAGAATCTCGCAAATGATAAGTGGCTATGTTGGTGGAAAGATAAGAGATCCCCCAATGAATGGGTCGGGAGTGACGTACCTTACGCATCTTGGTATATAAAGAAATATTATGCGTCCTCTGTAGCTAAGAGGCTGAAATGAATAAAATACCTCCGTCTACGAAAGAATGGGGAGTAGCCAGAGATTCATACCAAAAGTTAGAAATGCACCAAGACAATTGTTCTCAATGCAAAACGAGAAAATCTTATAATGAAGGAAGATGTGAAATAGGTGAGAATTTTCACGACAACTTCGCCGTCGCCGTTGTCGCTGCGAGAGATTCAGTGATAGATAAGAGAAAATTAACAAAATCGGAGGGAAGAAAATGATCGAAGGAAGTATAAATAAAAAAGAAGTGAACCGTGAAAGATATGTAGGCAGAAGAAAACTTGTATGTTCCATTCATGAGTTTGACAGCGGGGACATGTCAAAGGCAAAACCCAAGGGCATGTTTGAAGGCACTGGAAGATTTGAGAACAGAACCGAAGCCAAGATAGTTATGAGGATGACCTGTTCTGGTTGCCCTGTTCAGTATGAGGGGAAAGTAAATGGTAAAGTGGCTTACTACAGATCTAGACATGGACAATGGAGATTTGAAATATATGAGGGGAAGTTTTTTGATAGCCCCATAATATTTAACAAAGAAGGCATAGATAAAGTGGATGCTATTGGTTGGGAGGGTATGCTAGTAGCGGAAAAAAGAATAATGGAAAATGCTATAAAGTATGCTTCCGTCGCAGGTGCAAAAAAAGTTTGATGTCTTATTTATCTTTCTTTTTAGAAGGCTCTTTGAGCTTTTTTCTCATATATAAAGTTTTACAATATATACTGCAAAATTTCTTGTATTGCGGTCTTATCGGGTTAGGGCATAATATACACTTTTCCATATGAACCTCCTTTATATATGTTAAAAGTATAAAATATTAGTATTAAAATGTCTTTTTTACACGATAATAGTTGAATTTTTGTCCAATACTTGGTATAATAAACATATAACTAAAGGAGAATTTGAAATGAATTGGATTATGTGGTGTTTTATATTAACTTTTGTCGGGGAAATCTGTTGGTTATATTTTCTCAGGAATGACAAAAGCCAAGGGACTAGAAAAATGTACAGAACTATGGGTTTTATAGCCGTTCCAATAGATGTATTTTTTTGGGGATGGCTGTTCCATTTGATCATGGTCAGGACGAGCTAGTGAGCAACAAGTCTTTTGATGAGTTAAATGACATAGATAGAAAGCTCAGACAAGCCTTTCCTGCTGGCATGTGTGATTCTACTATCGTACAGCTTAAAATAGAAAAGATTTGCGGCTTTGAGTTATTCAACACGAGACAATATCACAACTATGAAACATGGTCTGATGGTTGGCGAATAAGTAAAGATGACATCGTTGTGGAAGCTGAGGATTTAGACGATGCTGTCGATAAATTCTTGATAAAACAAAATGAAAAGAAAAACATTTAAAAAAGAAAATAGAGTATGTCATGTTTGTAGTGGACTCGGAATCGTAACTTTTGGTTCTTGTGAAAATTGCTGGGGAACTGGTGAGTCAGTAGTATGGAGTATAGATATTTCGACTTTTGAAAATAAATCGACACCTGAGGTAAAAGAATGAATTTCTACATTTCAGATTCACATTTTGGGCATGCTAACATAATTAAGTATTGCGACAGGCCCTTCAAAGATGTCCACCACATGAACTGGACAATGACTGAGAACTGGAATAAAGTAGTTAAAGATGGAGATTTAGTTTATCATATGGGTGATTTCTCTTTTGGTAACTATCATAACTATGTAAAGCATCTAAACGGAGAAATAATACTAATCTTAGGCAATCACGACAAGGAAAAACAGTGTCATGGTCATTTCAAAGAGATCCATTCTTTTCTTCAAGTAGAGATAGCTGGGGAGAAGGTAAACTTAAAGCACTATCCCTACAAGCCGGTTAAAATACAAACAATTGAACACGACCTAAAGTATTTAGATAGGATGCTTGAGGATAAGGGTGAGTGGCTTCTGCATGGTCATGTTCACAACTCACAGCCAAAGATTGTAAACAAGAGTATAAACTGTTCGGTTGAATGGTGGGATTACACTCCAATATCTGAAGAAAAGATAATTGAGATAATTTCCGCTGAGAGGGAAAAATGAGAGAAGATCTAGATAAAAAACTATGTGAGACATTTCCCATATTGTATTCTGGCAGAAAATTACCAATGACGCAGACAGCCATGTGTTGGGGTTTCGAGCATGACGACGGATGGTTTGATATTATATGGGATTTGTCAGAAAAGTTAGAAAGCATAAACAACACCAAACTCAAAGACAACAATATTAAAATTGTTGCATCTCAGGTAAAGGAGAAGTTTGGCACTCTTAGGTTCTATGTTAACGGAACCACCCCAGATGTTTCGGATGAAGTATACAAATTAATAGATGAAGCAGAAACAGCCAGCGAGAAGACATGTGAAAGATGTGGCAAAGAAGGAAAATTATGTGGCAAAGGATGGGTTTCGACTAAATGTAAAGAATGTCAAACAGAAGAAAAACTCCCAGATGTGGTCCTAGAAGATGCCTAAAGCGACCTTAGAATTTAATCTACCAGAAGAGAATGCGGAGTTTAAAACCACAACCCAAGCCATGTCAATGAGTGGGTCTATTCATGATTTTTATAATTTTCTTAGGTCAAAAGATAAACATGGCGACTACAAGACCGAAGAGGCAAGAAAACTCATAAATGAGATATACATTGAATACATGGAAGAAATGTCGGAATTTATAGACTAATAGTTGAGGGGAAAATGAGAAAAGAAGAGTTTTTGGACAAAGAAAAACGAAGTGACCAAATAATGACAGCGATTATATCTGGGGTGGCGACTGGCTTTATAGTCTTTTGTCTGGCGGTATTACACCCAGCTACGGGAATTGTCAGTAGCTCAATTGTAGGTTTGTTCTCAGGGTTTGGTGTTGGGTTTCTTATGTATGAAGAGTGGAAATGAAACTAATCGCTGAGAGGGAAAAATGAACGCAAACCAAGCAAGAAAGATTTCCAAGAGATATATTGACAGCATTGATGTTTCTTATTTTTTGGGTCTAATAAAAAAAGAAGCCTCTAAGGGGAAGACCTGTCTAAGAGTAGAATATACCGATTCAGACAAAGATCGTATCATGAAGAAATTAGAGACAATGGGATATGAAGCCTATGCCAGCATAAGGGGCAGATCTAGTGAATATATGTGGGTAAGGTGGTAAGGTGGAGAGGTGTAAAATGAATAAAGACTTCGAAAAACACATAGAAAAAGAGTTGAAAAATCACAGCAAGGAAGAGATTGAATTTGCCAAGAGATTTTTTGATAAGGCGTTGAAACAAATTTCCCAACCCATGAGTTATAAGGGATTTATTAAAAATAAAAAAGCTGAGAGGGAAAAATGAGCTGGACGGACGAAGACGATGGATATAATGTTTGGATGAGCGGATTTAAATGGGGTCTCGTACTTGGCGCAATAACATTGTCTGTCATAAAATTTATGTTAAACTATTTACGCTAAAAGGGGTATCCGTTATGCGTGTTGGGGATTTGTATGTTTCCAAGCCAGATGAAGACCTGTATATTGAATTAATAGAATATCGTGGAAAAGATATGTGGACAGTCGTTACTTATGAACATAATCCAAGCGTTTGTCCTGATATTTTATATATGGACGATATTCCCGGAGAACATATATTTAAAAAATTTGCTTTAGTTGAGGGCGGAAAATGCTAGATAAATTAACTAAACTCTTAAAAGAACTTCTATGTTCACACGACGCTCATTATAATCTATACACCGGAAAAGTTAGAAAAGTAGTTTATCCTCCTAAACATAAATGGCTAAGAGGAGAAAGAGATCGCCCTTGTGGTAAATCTTTCACCATTAAAATTATTCTGTGTTCTAAATGCGGAAATCATAAGTTATTGCCCGGAGAATTAAAATGAAAAGATTTAAACGATGCCCAAAAAAATTAACAAAATTAAAATATATTTCATTTAGCGCTGATCACCATATAGGGATGATGCTTAAACGTAAATACAAAAAATGGATAGGTCAGCAAGTTGTCATTATTGATGAAGAAGATTGCTCCGGCTCAAGTTTATTGAGCTCGGGAGTTGTATATAGAAGTCATGTTGCTGGCAAAGATTATGTGATAGAAAAATCACCGGGTATATTTGCCAGAGAATTTATTGCTTTAACTTACTATAAACTTAAAAAACACTATAGGATAATGTAATGCCAGTTGTAATGTGCTTGACAGCATTTCTGTTGGTAATATTTTTTACATTATTTATGTTATATAGGGGAAAATAATGATGATAATTAACGGGGGCATCAAAGTAGAAGACAGTCCGGCTTTGTTTTGCTGTCAACAGGAAATGACTATCACCAGAACTAAAACTCGCAGAACCCATACTTGCAAGAAGTGTGGAGGATTTCATTACTTCGATGCGGAAAGAAGCGAGATATTCGGCATGAACATAATTGTATCAGAACAAATTACATCAGAACAAAAAAACATAATTGAAAAAATAGAAAACAAGGATGAAAAATGAAATATTGGTTTATTTTTATTATATTGTTATCAAATACTAACGTTAGCGCATGTTCAAAATTAAATGATCTAATTAATTTTTATAACAACAAAAATTACACGGAAGCTTATTTTGGGTTACTCAACAGGTGCGATGATAGACCGTTGCTGGATGCTCACGAATCATATTGGGAGGGTAAGATTTCGGAAGCTAGCGGAGATACGATTACAGCAGTTGGAGCATACGAGTTTATCTGGAAGCTACAAGGAATGAAGGATAAAAATCCTAGTAATAAATTCTTTTTCAAAACCCCCTACTATCCCGATTCTCTTTATAGACTGGGGGAGTTATACTATAAAGATAATAATTTCGAAGGATACACTTCATTTCTGAACGAATTAAAAGACACAAATTTGACTTATTATTTTAAATTACAAAAATTACACGACAATAAGGACAAAAATTCAATAAAGAATATTGTTGATAAATTTATTAAAGATTTCGCACATACCGATTCTGTAGTCATTGGTTTACAAATTTTTGGAGAATTCGCCGTTGTTCAGACGGAAGGGTGGGAAGATAAGTCGGATCCTATAACTAGATATTATCTTAAAAAAATTAAAAACAAATGGGAAATAATAAGTACAGACGCCAATATCATATCGTGGGAGCATACAGAAGAAAGCAAGAACATACCTGAAGTTTTAAAAGACTATAATGTATACAATAAAAGGTAATTCTATTAAATGAAAAGAATATCTTACTGGTCAGAAAAAAATTGTTCATATTGCGGCGGATTATACACAGTAGTAGTTAAAAGACAAATGACGTGTTCTAAGGATTGTAGAGAAGCGTTCTTTAAGTATAATAAAATATTTTGGAAAGCTGCTACCGCCAGTAAGAAAAAATTCGGAACTAATAATTTAACAAAGGAGAAATAAAAATGTCAGAAAAAACCACAAAAGAAATACTCATAGAAATTTCCGACCTATTAAAAGATAGACAGGATGTTCTAAATGCTCTAGCGGCCACCTTACACTCTCATCCGTTAACCGTGTTTAACTCCTTAGAAAGCGCAATACACGAAGCTAACATCAAGGATGTTACAATTCCAGAAGAGGACGTAGATGCATTGTTGAAGGTTCTATCCGAAGAGGAAATCAATACAGTCGTTACCCGTATCACTGACATCTTCAACATAGAATGGACGGTAAACCCTAAAGCTATACAGATGTTAGCTAGGAGAAAAACGCCGTCCAGCACGGTAATCATGGATACTTTCGTAGAAACTCCAGAGACACTACAAATTAAAAAAGACAAAATGGATGCTTGGAAGAAAAAAGGAGATTGGAAAGACAGAGCTCCGAAAACGATCAAACCTACTGACAAGCGCACAATTGGCCAGCTATCAATGGAAGAGTCTTTGGCTAACATTCTAAACAAAAAATAAAATGATAGCCGAAGAAAAGTTACAATATATATACGAAAATGTTCAAACAGGGAAATATGAAGATATAACTCCTATCTCTATTGAAAAAATCAAACTTCACGAAGGCGACCTCTGTGTGTTTAAGCTATTCGGATTAAGCAGTGAAGATTCCGCTAAAAAAATTGATGATTTAGATGTTGGAAGTTGCTTTAAATCGACTAACATTAAGTATGATGGCGTAATATGCGAGATAAATGACAAGGGAAGACCATCGTATATCGCACTTATAAACATTCAAGAAAACGGAGAGGTGCATAGATTTTCTCCAAGAGCACCAGTGTTTAAGGTTGAGTTGTATACCGATCTAGCTACATTCACTGACGAGGGTATATCTAAGCCTATGCCGGGTTTCATGGTTATTATTGATGGATTGGCAGGATTGCTTGTGTTGAATAGATGTATCAGGACGAAAACATGATTCAAGTGCAGGGTCAATTTTACCAAATTGCAAAGCCGAGCATAATATATACAGTGATGAGTATATATCCAAACCCATTGTATGAAGGCGGCGTGATGTGGTACTCCTCTAGCGAGGACCCGACTCAGGATTTTATGTCTATGAAAGATTTCAAACAAAAAGTAGATCAAGGTATATTTAAAGTAATATAATTAGAGGATAAGAATGAGAAAAAAGATTTTGAAAATTTTAACTATTCCCTTTGTGTTATTGGGATTTCTGTGGTTTCATGTTGAAAGAGCTTTTAAATTTGGGTATGACTGGGAGAAAGAGCAAATGAGTAAAACTTAATTGTTGGAATCAGACGAGAAAGCGATATAATATACTAAAGTTCTTGGGGAAATGAACAAGTGAAAACTTGACTCCATTCGATTTCCCAAGAGCCCTTCAGGTCCGTGGGGATAGTATTAGTAGGTTGGCGACAATGCGTTGTGCGGTCGTGAGCAGGGTGAAGCCAGCTCTAACAATCATAAATCTAATAAAGAGCTCTTATACCACTATCGAGCCGCCTGAGTAATAATTTTAATAATTTATTTTCTATAAGGAGAACGACAATGTATCTTAGAGTATGGTGGGGTAATGAAAAGAAAAATTTGTCTGGGATATTATTAGCTCCCGGAGGGTCAGAGACCGATGGACTATGTATCAAACAAAGTGATGGGAACGTAGTCTGGATAAGTAGCGGAGATATAACAAGATCAGAGTGGACAACAGACCCAACATCAGGTGTTACAACCTCGCCTCCAAGGAGTAAATAATGTCAGACAAGAAAATTATTAAGATTAAAAAGTCATCAAGGTCTTCAAATTCCGCAAAGAAAAATATAAAAATTCCCGCTTTGGGGAAAGTTAAAGCTGGATTGAGCGAATGGGTATTGGAAAATAGTATAACCGGAGCGCTACAACAAGTCCGTGCGGGGTTGTCAAATAGCATGGATTATATAGATACTACTTTCATTGTCAACAATGACTCTGATTATGACTTAAATGAAAAAGTATTATCTAAATTTAGGGAAGCTGGATATGACATTGAATTAGTCAACAAGACACACCAGCCAGTGAAATTGCCTGACGGCAAAGAGTTTACCAGAGTTTTTCTTGTAAACAGATACCACCTGAAGGATAGAAAAAATTTAAATGCTTCAGAAACTTCACAGGCACTTCAGTCATTTAAAAGAATAAAGAACATTTTAGGTGACAATGCGGCGTGAGTTTCAACTTCCACTAAGGAGCTACATGAAGTTAATATTAATTTTATTATTTTTTATATTGCCGTTCAGAGTAGTTTCGTCGGAATTAACAAGAGGGGTTCGTAACAATAATCCCGGAAATATAAGACCGAACGATTGGAAAAACTGGCCAAAAGCAACCGGACTGGACGATCAGGGTCACTTAGTGTTTAAGAAACCCATAGACGGAATAAGAGCAATCGTTATAAATTTAAAATTATATAAAAAAAATCATAATATTAAAACTATAAAAGGGATTATAAATAGATGGATAGATGAAGTCCCAGCAGAGGAGAGGAAACCGTACATAGACTTCATGGCGGAAAGGCTGGATGTTTCAGAACATGCCCATCTGAATTTTTATGATCCCCTCACTCTAAAACTCCTAACTAAAGCAATTATATTCTATGAGAATGGATATGACCCATATCCGGAAAAGTTATACAAAATGATATTCCCCCATACATAAAAAGAAACCCTAGATCTCTCTAGGGTTTTTTTTCTTTGCTGCTTTTTTCTTTGCTGTTTTTTTTATTAACTTCTTAAACTGTCTTTTTAATTCAGATTTTATCTTTTTGCCCCGTATTTTTCTACCATCAATGGTTATTAATATTTTCTTATTATCCAGACAATATTGCTTCAACCATTTATCTCTTATCTTTTGTCGTCTTAGAGTTTCCTTGGCCCCTATTTTACCGCCCCACTTCTTCGTTATCCGATGGTGTTGAGACCCATCATATTCTATAAGAAATTCGTCCACGCCTAATTTTAAATAAAAGTCAACCAGTATATAATTTCTCACTAAAACGCCTTCTTCATCAAATATTTTCTCTTTTATGTGATACGGATGAGTTATATCTACGCCGGGGTATAATTCCTTTATAAATTTAAATGTGGCATTTTCATTCTTCTTCAAGATCTATCCTTTGCGATATTTTAATCATTGCTTTTAAATTTTACCTTCACCTTTTTGTAAATTCTCCACACGATCATGCCCACAAACCAAAATATAAAAAGGTCACGGATCATATCTCCCATAGTGACCGCTTCTGCAGCTGCTTCTGGATGAGATTCAACTATTACCTCTACACTATCTACTATTCTCTCCTTTGCTATATCCGCCGCTTCTTTATACTTGAAGTAAGACTTATACGCCCAATTTAGAACGGTACTTCCGACGGATCCGAAAAGAGGAATCATGAGAAGGAAGTCTTTTACGACTTCTTTGTAGAAGCGATATTTCTTCATCTTCTCGTCCCAATCTTTCGCTTTATCCATAACCTGATGGTGTAATTTCTTTTTCATGTCCAAGTCTCCAAATCAATTGTGACGGAAGCTGGTTTCCCATCAGCAATATCAGAACTGTATATCGTGCAAACGTCATCGTAAGGAAATGCATAGTTGGTTCCGCTAACGCTTAATTTGTGGACTAGTTTAGCGTATTCATTTACGGGCTCGTTTTTATAGAATGCTTCGGAATTGCAAAATCCAGTTCCACTTTGTAGAACACCACGATTTAGAGCAGCGGCAACAATCCTCTTCACAATTCCATCTTTAAGGAAATGGACACCACTTCCTGCTGCCACGAAAGGACCAGCGCAGCCGAGCATATCAGTGGTGCTCGGCTTGGCTATGCTGTACGTGTCTCCAGTGGCATCGGTGAATTCGAAAACGCTGGATGAGTTTACCGTTCCGGAAACAGGGCTTGCTTCGGAGTATCCGGGAATATCGAAAACTAATGCGGGTGCCATTGAATATTTCTTCCAATTTGATTCAATGTACGTATCGAAGTAACCAGATGGAAACGGAACAGCTCCACCGGTAACTCCCATCGTAGGTGAAGTTATTCTAACAAAATTTCCAGATGCATTATATAAAATCTGGTCAGTAAAATCCTTGGACAGGCTTTTGAAAGATGTAACCAAGTCATCTCTGGATGCGATCATAGCCCCTGCCGTTTGCGTGCCGTACGTTCCTCCGACAAGTGTTAATTTTAATGGAAATGAAAACGCATCAACTAGAGTTGTGTCAATGTTACAGACCGTAGTGTCAGTCGGAGGTTGCAGCTGATTTGAAAACTCCATCATATTCCAAATGGTATGATAATTTAAATCATTCACATTAACAATAGAAGGGTTAATGATCTCACTCCCGCTCTGAATAGGAGGACTTGTTATCATTTTATCAAACGATATGGTTAATCTTCCGGAGGAGAAGTATGGTAAGGAAATTCCAGATACCATATCTTTGAGATTAAAAGAAAAGTCTACAAACGATTGGCCAGACTGGCACACATTGACCGAACCATCTACTCCCATATAAGAAAATAAACTATCGGCATTCGTTGGCCATTGATCGCCTTGATATCCAATTATTGAAACATAAACATCTTTTCCGCTATTCGAGTTGTCATTGATTACTAAGTTTACCATTATTTTCCCCTAGCCTAATTTTAAATTTTTAACGTCTTGTATTCTAATGTGTTTAAGAGCAAGAGACCCCATGGAAAGTTGTCTCCAGTATCCCTGTGCATGAATATTCATTAATGCATAATATAAATAATCAGGTAGAACCACGTCTGTTCTAATCACCTTGATTCCTATATACTGAGGCTTGAATTCCTTAGCGGGCTGTCCTACTTTGTCCTCTGAGCCTTTTTGTATAATCCAAAAATCTGCCTGCGGGGAATTAGTTTTAATTTCCGCAAGATCACTTAAAGTGGAAAAATCTCTGGACGATATACGGTTCATAGAATATAACGAGTATTTCTTTCCTCTACAAATCTTTCTGGGTTTGGAAATGTAGGATAAGAATTCATACTTGCCGATAAAGTCCCCGTTTGATTTAAGGCAGCAGGGGAAGCGGCAGTAATATTGAAAGGGGTTGAAGCGCTTAAAGTATTATAAGTAGCGACATCGTTCCCTAATCTCCCTGATTTATCACTTAATTTAGCTCTGTCAAAGTCATCTTGATATTGATTTGAATTTGTTGGCATTTTGCCCTCCGAATGATTAATTTCTTACACATTATATTAGAATATTATAAAGTTTTATCTTGGTTTTATGTCCAATTTTGGGTATAATATAGATATCATGATCAAAAAATCACGAGCAATTTACAGCAAAATAGTGGTGGGTGATGAATATCTTCTGGATTATCCTGCTAGAAACGGCATAAAAAGGAGAGGGAGTTATCCTTCGAAGATTTCTATACGCTCAAAAAATGAGTCAGGAAAGAATAAGCTTAAGTTTCCACTAATAGTTCAAATTAGCGCCGCAGACAATGCCGTGATGCTTCTTTCCTATTACAAATTAAGAAAGCATTATATAAAAATATGAAAAAGAGATTCTACATTACATCAGATCCACATGGTAAACTTCCGAAGGTACATAAAGGTAGCTTCGATTTCGTATGTATTTGTGGAGATAATGCCGGACATTTTGATAAGAATTGGACTTTTAATGATTATTTCGAAAGAATGGTAGATGTAAAGTCAGAAGCCATAGATCAAAAAAAATGGGCTGAAGAAGTGATGCTTCCTTGGACCAAAGGGTTTGATACCAAAAATGTAATTGTCATAAACGGCAATCACGATTTCGCAGATTATTCGGAATATTTTGAGAATTATACTTATACTACTCCAATGACTAAGATCATAGACGGTGTGAAATTTGGGTTTCTACCGGGTACAAACTTTTTAGCTAACGAATGGAATGATGAAATAAGCGAAGATGAATTCGATAGAAGAATAAATTTAATAGATAGAGACATAGATGTTTTAATAAGTCATCAACCACCATCTCAGGTTTTAGATTTAACATATTCTGGAACCTGTATAGGATCAAAATCTCTGTATAAAGCAATATTTGGGTTACGTGGCATCGAACCGTATTTCAACAAATTAAAATTGCATATGTTCGGTCACGTACACGAAGGCGGACTTTCTAATGAAGAACACGAAATAGATAACGGCAGAAAAGTTATATTTGTTAATGCCGCATGTAAAATAAAAATACTTAATATAGATTTATAAAAAGACCCTCTTAAATTAGAGGGTCTTTTTATGCCTAAATTTAATGTATTTTAGTAATCTAATCCTAATTCATCCGCCAACTCAACCGAAGCATCCTCTGGACCAGAAGGAAACACTTTAGAATCATTGAACGCTCTTTCGTATAATCCAGTTTCCATAACGACAGAGGGATAACTTCCAAAGTCGTGAGGGTTCATCTGTATTCTAACAGGATAGCTTGGGTACTTCGCATTCCAAGCGTCTGTGAATTTTCTAGATCCCCTTCTATCGCCTACCCCTTCTTGAGGGCTCATTACAACATCGATAAGATATTCGTACCCTGCCGCCTTCTGCATAGCTTGAGTTTTTCGAATTGTTTCTCTGTCTTTGTTCTTACGTTTATCTTGTCTAGGTCTTCTGTCTACATTTTCTTTCGAGTGAGGAGGACATAGCGTACATTTTCCCTCGTCCCGCATGTTTTTAATTTTGTGAATTTTCTTATGTACCGAAGGGTCACTTGTAACTTCATATTCGTCAGACATTCTTGCTAGGATCTTTTTCTTGTAGTGCATTTTAGATTTCGGATTTAAAGTTTTCATAAATTCTTCTCTTTTTTTATCCACTAATCTTGGGTCCCAGTGCATAGCCATTTCTTCATCGCTTACATAGAAATCGCTTGAACGATCATAATATTTTCCGGCTTTAGGGTCGTAATACAAGACCTTTCCACTTGGGTATCTAAATGGGCCCTCTAATCCTTCCAGTGGTGTTAGGTTTGGATCGTCAACAACTCCCGGCGCTAATTTATATCCAGAACTCTTTTTCATATTAACTCCTAATTTTGCAAATCTTGTATTTCTCCAGCTGTCAAATTGTTCTACTAAATTAGCATTATATTCTGATGGATTAGATGTATACTTATCTACCAAATCATTATAATATCTATTAGTGGAAGCTTTTGATGAGCTCCCGAATAATTCTTCCCATAATTTTGGGCCTATTTGTGTAGTGTTTGCCATAGCAATATATTAAAATAATATAGAATTTTACTTGATTTTCTGTCTAATGTACGGTATAATATAGCATGATTCAATCAGAACGTAAAGCATTTTCTATTATTAGTAACTTTTTAACAATACCGTATCACCTAATATGCGGTTTTCATAGCAATATAAAATATTGTTGTGTTTTGTATTGGGTATTTTATTATAATTGGGCAGACATAAATGGACTTAGAGAAGAATTTACATATATACCATGCCCAAGGTGCGTAAAGTTAAAACCACGAGAAATAAAAAGATGTCACTGTTATGAGGAATCTAGTTTATATAAATATACTTTGTCGTTCAGGGATTACATAGCTAAATTTTTAAGATTATAAGGAGATTTAAATGACCAAAGCTTACTTAATGGATCTTATTGTTAAACTGCGGGGTAGGGTTGACTATCTGGAAGAAAAGACAAAAATTAAAAAGCCAGAATCTGATGAAACTTCTGACTATACAATAATTTACCATGGATTAACTTTTGATGATGTATTTAATTGTGTCGAAAAAAGAAGTCTACAGTCAATATTCAGAGAAATCGAAAATGTAACTTTAGCTGGAGTTTTGTTCTCGTTTCAAACTCCAGAAGAAGTCGAAAAGATCAAGAACAACGTATCCAAAAACCACTTTCAAATATTATTGGATTACATTAAAGACGGATACTTCTCGAACAACGCCGTGGAGTTAACCCAATATCGTGAAGAATTCATGGATAAGGTAAAGCATTTAGAAATGATGGGAGAAATAGTGGTTCACAGAGATGACGACAAAGGCGGAAACGATCTTAATCATATTAAAACTGATTGGGGGAAATACAAAGAGGAAGATAGGAAACGCAGGGAAGAAGCGGATATTGTTGTCAAAAATTGGATGACTGAGGTTGGATTGGATACTTAATGAGATATAGTTCTAAGATTGAATATAAAGACATAACAGTGGGGCAGAAGTGGACTGACGGGGTAGGTACGATAGAAATTATAAAAATCAAAGTTCCCTCAGGAATGGGTGAAACATTTAAAGACGGAGACGTATTGATTGCGGTTAGGATGGTTCCTCCCGTTAACTCTAAATATGTAAAAACCATGAACGCTGTAGAATTTAAGGGTTTTATACATAGTTTCAAGGACAGACTTGCGCCGATTGACGTTTCAGGCAAAATTAAAGAAAAAGATTCCTTGATTTTTAAAAATCGTTTCGATAACATAAGCACGGACTGAATATGTCACAATACTTGGAAAAATATAAACTAAATTTCGGTGAAGCAGAAGATGTTATGGGTATTTGCGCCTATGTAAGAAGAGACGATGATGCAAACCACGTAACGTGGGAGTACTTATCATACGATATATCCAAGGGTCCAAGGCACGACAAAAACTCTTGGGACCGCAATGTTAAAAAAGAATATATAGATGATTTTATATTAAAAAGGTATATTGAAAATAAAACACTTGTATTTATAGATAAAGAAATTTTGTCGCAGAATAGGTTTGATAAGATCCAATCCTAAAGAAAAAACCCAGACTATTAATCTGGGTTTATATCTTATGTATGTATTGAATATTTCACTGGCCCACTGCGTTGGAAAAGTCGTATCCACAGCTTCTGCATCTATAATGAACACTGCGCCCCAGTTGACCCAAAGGTATGGCTACACCGCCGTCTACAGGGCAATGAATAAAGCTATTGGGATCCAGCTTTTCGTCTATCGGGCTATCCTCTTCGTCCCAGTCCCTAGCGGATATATATTTAATTTTAGCCATACAATTCTCCCTTGATGATGTTGTTAATATATTAGTTTTTTATAGAATTTTTGATGATTTTAATGCATTAAGTATTGAATTGGACATAAAAATTGGATATAATACAGTAAAGAAACGGGGATCACATGGCGTTACCGAAAAAATTCTTAATATACAATGACAGTTGTGAATTTTGCACTATTCTGGCAAAGCATTTCCAGAAACAGTGCGTGACGATTATTCCAAATTCAAATATAAGAAAAATAAGGAAATTATTCCCTAATATTAATTTAGAATCGATACAGAGGGATGTCCATTATATAGAAAATAAAAAAGTATATTCCAAAGCGGCAGCCGCCAGTAGGATTTTGGGAGAAGACTTCTATAAAATTTATAAAAAATATCCAAAGATTTTAAATTTTGCATATTATATACTCAAGAAAAACAAATGGATAATAAACATCTTTATAAGGAGTTCCGCATGAATGTTCATAAACACATATTAATGTTTGACGTAGACGATACTGTTTGCGAAAGTACAAAGCCAATCTCCGAAGCAGTAGCTAGAGTTCTAAATAGCTTGAGAGAAAAGAATTTTTTACTGGTATTTACTAGCGGATCAAAAATAGACCAAGTATATCATCAACTCCATCCTATTTTAAAAGGTAAGTATTGGATCATGGGTGCGTCAGGGTCTTCGTGTGAGTCGGTGGACAGTGGCGGGAGAAAATTAATATTCAGCGAAGAAATGCCTCAGGAAGATCGTACAAAAATACTAAACCTATTAAGCGAAGTCGTGGAGAAATTCAATATACAGACCATGACTACAAAGGAAGACCAGATACAAGATCGTATAAGTCAAATTACCCTATCTTGCATAGGGAGGGGCGCTCCAAGCGATATTAAATCATCATTCGATGCAGACAGGTCTAAACGTAAGGTATGGGTAGACTACATAAAGGAAAGATTGGGTGGAGAATATAACATAAACATAGGCGGGACCACCTCTATTGATATAACTTTAAAAGGTGTCGATAAATCAACGGGAGCCAAAAAGTGGCTAGAATGTATGAATTTTGACAAAAGAGACATCATGTTTTTTGGAGACCAGCTCGAAGACGGCGGTAATGATTCAGTCATGAAGGATCTAGTGGATTGCATTCAAGTAGGAAACCCCATGGATACTTTAAACATCCTAGAGTACATGGACATGCTGTTCTATAGGAGGGAGCATGAAGGCGGGTCAAATTTGGAAGTGTAATACAGAATTAGAAAAAATAAAAGAAAGTGAAGATTTTTGGCACAATGACGGAAACGGACATCTCTTTATAACCCCGGCATGTATACATCTTATAGAATATGAAGGTGAAGATATCTGGAGAGTTCATCCAGTAAGTTTAAGTTCTGAGACCCAAAAACAAAAAGAAAAACACGATAACGACAGCATGTTAAAAAAAATCAACATAGATACAAAATTTGTAGTAGAGTATATGGAACTTAAGTTGTTAGGAAAAATTATACATAAATATTATACACATGTTGGATCTGATCTGTCTGGATACGGACCAGAGCCTATGTATGAAATGATTTTCCCTAGGGCGAGGAAGGAAAAATGATAGCACATTTAGGACAAATATGGGTGGAAAAAGAGACAGGAAATTATATTATATTAAGAAAATTCTTAGGGGATCAATGGATAGGAGATTATCATTCTGGTCCAATTATGGACAGGAAAACATTCAATGTAAATCCCAATAATTTTATACGTCGCATTTTAATACGTCAAATAGAGCTATTCCAAGTATGGGATCAGCTATGACAAATGAAGAAGTGGAAAAAATAATCCGCTCTGTAAAGGTCGGTCAAATTTGGCAAGACACAAGACCATCTAAATACGGAGGGGAGATAAATTTCATGGAAGTTATTTCGTTGATGACTGCTCCGGATTACGCCGGAAACTTATTCATTCAAGGTGTAAAGGTTATATATTGTAGAAACCCTCTAAAAAGATATATGAACCCTCCAAGAGAATACACATATGGTAAGAGAAAATTTACTGAATATTTCGTTTTAATTTCAGAAAAGAAAAGTGAACCCGAGGAGTTAGACCCGGATTCACCTTTGCGGACAGATAGATTTGAAAATATTATAGATTAAACAAATTTAGCTATACCAGCCGAGGCACCGTTTTCCGTGTAAACTGGTCCATATCCCATGCCCTCTACATTCTCAAAATAAAGGTTTCTTTGCAGATCATCAGTAAACCAAAATTTCTGTGTTATTTTCCCAGATAAAATATTTTCCTTATTATCTATTTTATCTATAGAATATGTTTTACCTTTAAATTTTATGGTTTGCTGCATGTGTTGTCTCCAGTGTTTACTTGATATAATATAAAAATATAAAATATATACCAAATTTATTCAAAAAATTAGACATAACTAGGTTGATTTTTTTATAAAAACAGGTACAATATAGGAATAAGGAGTGTGTTTCATGAATATACAAAGCGGACAATCGTGGATACAAAAAAACGACCGAGATAACTACGGAAATAGAGATTACATTAAAATTAAATACTTAGACCACACTAAGAATGTATATTGTTGGGGATATTACAAGAACGAAGATGAGCTCAGCGAAGATACGGGAAGTAACATATATGGATCAATGGCTGTCCTTAACGATCAAATTAAAAATTTTGAATTGTTCAATGAGGGGTCTAAAGAGACATGAAATCCGGAGAAACATGGAAAAGCAAAGATCAGATAGATGAGGGAGTATACACTCTTCTGAAATTAGCAACTTTTCTAGGGAGTGATTGCTGGTTGGTGGATGTATATTTGTCTGATGAATCTATCGAATGCGCCGACAAAGATCTTATGTCTGGAAGAGAAATATTTGAAGAATATGTAAAGATTTCAAATGAATAGCGTTAGTATAATACTTTTCCTATAATAGGAGAATTAAAATGCATCCGGGAGAAGTTTGGGTCGACAAACAAGAACACTTAGAGCAAGACGCATCTCCGGATGCCATACGACTTTTACAATATCTGGACAATGATGAATGGCTAGTCGAGGTTGGTATATGGGACGCCGAAGCCAGAGCATTCATTTCGGATAGAGAGTTCTGGTGTCCTTCGATTATGGATAAAGACCAAGATGGAGACCTCTACGACGAAGATGATTTAGAAGAAGTATTAACCGGACAGGAAATATTTAAAGACTACGTGAGGGTAAAGTGATGGAAATCGGGGATATAAGAAAAGCCACTAACGGAATATTGATAAAACTACACGAAAAGCTTGAGGATAATTTTTGGATATTCTATATCATATCAGGAAAAAAGAAGGTATATCTCAAAGCCACGGAAGAAAAAATAAAACAAAATTCTAAAAAAGCCAGAAAGAAGACATCCTAGCAAAGAGCACGGCGCTTAGGTGATTACTTTTTCTTCATGACGTTTTTTCTGTCTAACATCAGGACACCGCTGAATTTGATACTCCCGTCCCAATCTATAAATGTTGATCATGATTTCCTTAACTTCTAAATATTTTTCCCTTTCGTTCTTTGGGCAAGTATCTATTAACATATCTATAGATTTTATATATTTATCATAATCATTTTGCGTCCATGAATTAAATTTGCGTTCTTCTGTGAGACCACGGTCGAATCCAGAACTAGACCCAGAAAACGAGAACAACACTGTAAGAAATATAAGAATTATTATTTTTTTAAACATATGGTATCCCCACTTCTAATAGGTATAATGTAATAATCATGCAGGATTTATATGAAAATTGAACTTTCAGAAAGCGAACTTTATAACATCCAAGAAATATATTTTACTCCCACGGATTTAAACATGATCCAGCATGAATTCTGGATGGTTACTCAAAAAACAAAAGATACATCTGAGGTGAACATATATTTCCTAGACACTTGTAAAACCAGCGATCAGATAGGTGGGGCTGTAGAAAACGCAAAAAATCTTCAAAAATTCTTCCCAAAAGACCAGATGGAATATATATTAAATTGCTTCAAATTGAGTCTCCTATTTGTAAAGGAAGATTAATTATGGACAAGCTATCCATCGCAGGTCAAGACGCCATTATAATTAAAAACAAAAAACAATTTAATGAGTTCTACGATAAAGTAATAGAAACTATAAGATTAGAAGATGAGCATGAGACATTGTTAAGAATAATGACAGATAGAATTAAAATAAATAAGAATATGTTGACTCCTAAGGAATATCCGGTATTTCTGCTACCTCATCCAAAAGGAGAGACAGGAGCTATCCTACCGTGGTATTTTATAAACAAAGATCAAGTGCACGAAATGTTTAAAATTCTTAATTTATCAGATGAAGATACGAAACCCGAATTTACAGATAGATTCTCTAGGGAGCGATGATGACATTTTATAATTGTACGCACGCAGATTGCGATGATGGGTCAGCTTCGGCGGCAATCGTCAAGAAACATACAGATAACGTAGTTACAATCAAAACAACGTATTCACACGGTTGGAAAAAAACAAAATTCGTTAAGGGAGACAAGGTTCTTTTTACGGATTTCGCTCCAGATCCAGCTGATGCGTGGGATTTATATACTCAAGGTATAGAATTTCAAGTGTTAGATCATCACATTACAACTTTAAATAAATTAGATGAATATTGGAACACGAGTCCGAAAGAAACCAATATACTAAGATCACATTATTTATTAGACATGAGTAGATGTGGAGCGACGTTGACTTGGGATTTTCTATTTCCCAAGGTTGAAAGACCACTTCTTTTGAAGTATATAGAAATAGCTGATCTATGGCTGTGGGACAAGGACGCTAACGCCAAATATGTAACTCAATATGTAAGAGCAAAATGCCCTATAGGAAATATTGAAGCCATGTCCAAACTGATGGATAATTTTAATTATGAAGAGGCCATGGAAAAAGGTCGTCTATTATATAAAAGAATGCAACTGGATATAGATGATTTCATGAAAAAGTCGCATTACTTAAACATAGGAGGGGAGAGTGTCCACTGTGCCAACTCAGGACATACCCTATCTGTATCAGAATTGGGACACAGATTATCCGCTGAAAGCAAGATCCCAAATGGAGTTGGGGTCGTCTATAACTTAAATCCCCGTAATAATTATGTAAGGTTTTCTTTCAGGGGCAAAAAGGGAACCAGCAATGCTCGTGAGTTAGCCGAGAAACTGGGAGGCGGTGGGCATAATGAAGCAGCGGGAGCGAACGTGTCTATTGGAGATTTTATAAAAATATTACAAACTAAATAAGCAGATTATAATTAAGTTACTAAAAGCCGCCTTTTATTTAGGCGGCTTTTTTAGTTTCATCGCTCTTTTTAGTATCGTTCGTTTATAATCTTTTTTCGATATAGCTTCCGTATATTTTTTATTTTTACCACTCCAAATTCCTTGCGTCCCATCATTAAAGTCAAAGACTATTTTACCTCCGCCTAAATTCTTTGTCGAACCCAAGCCTTTATCAGTTACCGATGGAAGTATTTGAGTGTATATAACTTCTGCCGGTATTATGCTTCCAAGCGTACTACTTAATTGTCTATAAATAACGTTTGGATCTAATCTAGCCTTCTCGGACTCTCCAGATGGATCTTCCTGATTTTTATTTTTAGATAATTCTCTGAGCCAAGACTCGTCTCCTCTGTCGACAACCGCCTTTTTAATAATGCGCTTAGTATAATCTAATTTTGCTTGTGTTGGCATTTCTCCATACTCCTTATTCTGAGGGTTCCAAATTTTCTGAGTATTGTTTTTAAACTTAAAAATAATAACCCCGTTTTTACCTGCAACAGTTTGCTCTAGTCCTCTTTGATTGACATCCGGATAGATTTGGTTTAGTATTACTTCTTCAGAAACTGATTGGGACAAATTTTTCAAAAGCATTTGTTTTATGACATTTGGATCCTGTTTTTGTTCAGGAGACATCTGTGCATCTTCCGCAGCTATCAAAATTTTTTGGACAGTATTGTTCATCTATGTCTCCTCTATATATTATTGAAAAAATATAAAATTTTGATATAATAACAACATGGGCATAAAGAGACAAAAAGTAAAAAATTGCACGCAATGTGGTGAAAAAAAACCATTTGTCTATTTTGGAATGAGAAAGGCCTCGGCGGATGGAATGAACGCCTCTTGCAAGGATTGCATGGGTGATAGTCAGGATAAAAATTTAAACAAAAGAATCAGAAGATGGAAATGGGGAGCGAATAAGAGAAAAATAGAATGGGGATTATCTGACTCATATATAAATTCCATGGTTAAAAAGTGTTATTATACAGGGATAAAATTAACAATTAAAAGAAATAAGCTGAATACTCTATCGTTAGACAGAAAAGACAGCGCTAAGGGGTATGTGAAAAATAATGTGGTATTTTGTTGCGCCAAAATAAATATTATGAAATCTGACCTGAAAATAGATGAATTTATCGATTGGTGCTCAAAGATACATAGACACAGCAAAAGACCCTCCAAGAAATAGAGGGTCTTTTTTTTTGCTGTATTTAATTTTTTATTAGTACTCTTCTTCTTGAGTTTTGGGGTTAAACCCTATCTTCCCGTTATCCTCTTCTGCTAAAACAACCTCTCTCATATTTTTTAAAGTTTCCAAGGACTCGGAGTAATCATTATCTAGAATGACTACCGATACTACTAACTCTTTTATATGGGCAAGACTGAACCCTTCGGTATCCGCAGACCACGTATCAATATTTATGTGTTTATTTTTAATTTCTGTTTTTGTGAGTAAATATTCCAGATACATCTTCCTCGCAGGTACAGAGGGATATCCAATCTTTATTCTCTTATCGAATCGACTTGGTCTGTTAATTATTCTTGACCCTAATTTATCTGGATAATTTGTCGTCGCTAAAAACACAACATCTTCAAATGAGTTAACCCCATCTAAAATATTCAAAACTGTAGATTCATCATGTCTAGAGAGAATAACGTCTATATCTTCCATGAGGACGACAACTTTTGTTTTAGGTTGAATTTTTCTAAATATTCGTATTCCTTCGATAAACGTATCTGGGTCATTAAAAGAAATAACCACTCCACCACGTTCTATCACGTCTTTCATTACCAAAGCAATCGTGGATGTTTTTCCACTTCCGGCAGGACCATATAAAATCATACCACGTTTATATTTTATCGGCGGCTTCCCTTCACGATTTTTAAAATATTGTTCTCTGTCCCAAAATTTTTGAAGTTCAGATAAAACCTCGGCAGATTTTGAATCAGGAAAGAGCAAAACACTATCTGTGTTGAAGGATAATTTATCAAAAAACAATCCTCGGTCTGGACTGACCCTTATGTCATATAAGCCGGGAATAAGTTTTTCCACAGTTTGTCCCGACGGAAGAAATCTCTGGCCGTCCGGGGTGTTCCATTGAGAAATATTTCCATTTTTACCCAAACTTGTTTCTTCATCTTCTTCGGACGAAGAACCCCTGCGCAACTGCGCTCTGCGATTTTTTCCCGTTTCTGCCATGCTATACTCCGTTTGTTTAATCGCCGTACCGGCCAATTGCTTTTAAAATAATAAATTCTTGGTTAAGTGATTCTAGGCTAAAATTTTCAATACTATTAGTGTGAAGGTCACGAACTCTATACGAATTCTTTTCTGCGTCAATGAGAATTATAATAGCATCATAATTTTGATAACTCATTAATCCCGGTCTAGGGAACTTATATCTTAGTTTTGCGTTTTGACTTGGGTGGATTATTTCTGCCATTTTTTCTTCCTTTCTTTAGTTCTTTCCTTAATTCTTTTTTTAGTTCTTTAATTATTTTCTCTTCTATGTGATCTACTGCCATCATCAACTTGTCCGCAAGGCCCAGACAAGTCCCTGTTATTTCCGAATGACTGTTTTCTAAAAATTTAATAGCTTTGACTTTTTTTTCTACTTTCTCCATTAATTCGAAAAACTCTACACTCATACTATTCCTCTCTATAGGTTTCCGCAAACACTATTCTTCCCGATGGTTTTTGAACGATATATCTTATGGACACTTTTATTTTTTGACCTATATAGCTAAACCCATTATCAACGACAATCATAGATCCATCATCCAAATTGCCAACTCCTTGATTTCTTTCATTACCGGGCTTTGCAATCTTTACCCAGATTTTCTCTCCGATGGAAAGTTTCTGTCGGAAAGCTATAATTAGATCATTTATATTTATTACAGGAATATTAAGTAGAGACGCTGTTTCGTTTAAGTTATAGTCCAGAGTCACCAGCTTTGATTTTTTCAATCTACAGTATGCGGTTAATTTAGAATCTACCCCTGACTTAGAGGCGCACTCTTTGGGCTCATTGGAATCTATGCGTATTTTACCAGATTCCTTCAGGATTTTCAAAAACTCGAAGCCTCTTTTCCCCTTTTTTCTCTTGATCTCATCGGAGCTATCTGAAAGACTTTGGATTTCTTCTATCACGAATTTAGGAACTATTAACGTCCCTTCTAAAAACCCGCAATTTAAGACATCGATTATACGACCGTCTATTAGAACGCTCGTATCTAGAACCTTATCTTTAATGAAGTCTTTATTTTTAAAAAACTGAAACATGGTTATCCATAGTATTTCTTAAAGTGTGCCATGTAGTATTCTGGATCTGTTCTCTTTATTTCCATGGCTTGTCTCCTATAATACTCATACTTGACATTCTTAATAGAATCCTCAAGGACAGACCATGTCTTTTCCAGATCTTTATCGGTGATTTTCTTTAAGGATTTAAGACTGATTTTTGATAACATGTCTATTCCGTTTTTTGTAGGTTTAACCAAGATATACAATTATTTATATTTTTAAAATTGTGGATATCAGATTGACCAATTTTCACAGTAACGAGACCATCGGATTTTATCTTTATCTCCCTGAGCCATTCTGAAGCATGATACGGTTTTTTAAAATTAGACCTCTGCACTCCTGATCTTAAATGAACGATTATATGCATCATATATTGTATTATACCCTCTTTTGTCTAATTGACAACTGTTTTTTTGCTGATAATTCCATAACATTTCGGCTTCCGTTTTTAGAAATAACCTTTAAAGTCTTCATTCTTTTGTAGGAATAGAAAAATCCGTTGAGAGGCCTTGTAGCGTAGATTATTTTGTTCACAAGCTTGTTTACCCCGGAAAACGTCTTGATAAGGCTTCTGCCCTTCCTATCCTTGAATTCCCCAATACCGTCCCATCTGAATGCTAATCCGTCGTATCTATACACGAAAAAATCCATATATTCTGTTATATCATTTTTTTCTTCAATAGTTAGCTTTTTCCAGTTTATACGCCTGTGATTTAGTATATTGACGTGTTTTTGGAAGAATTTCCACTTAGACTTGTGATTTTTCTTCCAGTCATAAATCATATTTATTTTTTTTCTTGATATACCACGCTTTTTGAATTTATTAAACACAGGTTTTTTGTCGAATCCGTACAAGTCACAGTGAGCTAAATCAATAACACACTGATAATAATATATAGATTTAAATGTTCTTTTTTCCTGCATGTATTATATTATACCCATTTTCTTTAAAAAAACTTGAAAAATGTTCAAAAACGGATAAGATATAAGGACAACATATTCTATAGGAAAGGAGGATTGAAAATGAAGACAAATACCATTGTCTCTCGCAAAGAATTAATTGCAGATTTGCGTAGAGTAAAGAAAGACATCGGGAAGAAGAGGCTAACTAGAACTATCTACAGAGATCTAGGAAAGCACGCTTCTTCTACCGTGGAAGAAAGACTCTCTGGGTGGAATCGAGCCAAGAGAACAGCCGGTGTAGCTGGAGCTAGATAGTTTAGCAATATGGGTGCTTGGACGATGTATGCTTTTTGGGTACAATATGTTTAAGCACCCATATTTTTTTCAGAGGGCGAATGTATACGCACAAAAGAACAAAAGAAAGAAAAAAAACATATAAAAAAGGAATGATAATCATTTTATCTATCCTCCTGAACATTCTTCTTTTGTTCAAATTATCTAATATGATAGATCAAAAAGAAGAAGAAAAGCTCCTATTAAGCCAGAAAAAAATAGATAAAATTTACCATTTAGGGAACTACCAATCATATGCCGACCAGTCTTCTAATTTAGATCTTAGATTCAACAAGCTATACAAATCATATTTAAAGGACAAAACCAAGCCGAAGAGATCCTTTTATAATGCAAAAAAAGAATTAGATGGATATTGGAGAATAAAATGCATTCATACATTAAGAAAAATACACAACATACACTCTCGAATAGAAGACATTGAGTTTGTTATCTCAGAAGTAGCTAAAATTGATCCAGAAGTTCATGAGAGTTTTAAGCTTTTGGTAAAAAATAAGGGTTATGCGGAAAAACTTACAGAAATGTCAAATTTTTATGCAAAGTTTATATCAAACCATACTTATGATATAATAATAAAAACAATAGACTAGAGGTTAACGAATGTCAAGGATTAAACAAGCCGTAATATTTTCACTAATATTTTCACTAACATCCGCTGTTTCTATTTGGGCGTATACGTTTTGGGAAGATTCATTCAATCCGAAACAAGAACATATTTTTGTAAGTACAGACCTATTCGAGAGTGAACTGAAGATCCCAATCGAATTTCTTAAAGATGAAAAATTCATTCTTAACAATATGAAAAACAATGTATACGATACTGATTTCAAGTTAGCAGTATTTTACAGCGAGTGTGCATACAAATTGCTCACGGAAACAAAAAATCAAAATTATTACAATTTTTTTCTATTAAAATGCATTAACAAATGGGATGTCTTGATAAAGAAGGATCCTAGTATGGAATTCTTTAAAAACAACTATTTGGACAAAATAAAATTATATACTGTCCAAAATATGAACAAATAGACATAAAAATGCAATTAATTTTATATTTTTCTATTATACTGAAGGAACTCATCTTCTGTAACGTATGGTGACAGTGCCGGAATACATAAGTGGAATAATTTCGACTACCATGTGAATGTAAGAGACATGATTTATATTGATCATGTCTTTTTAATACTGTACAGCAAGAAGGGAGAACTATTGATAAAATTTAAAAGCGTTGCCTTAGTGGCTATTTTGTCCATTCCAGCAGTTAGTTATTCGGACATACCTGCAAATGGCACAAAATCAGAAGTTAAAGTGATGAAACAGAGAATACTTCAAGTCAAATCAAAGGATTATTCGGGAGTAAACGAAAGTTACTATAAGCACCAATTAGCTTTAACTCAGGCAGTTTTAATAAAAAAAGACATAACATTACTTATATTAGATGTGTACAGGCAATACGGAATGACTAGGAAATATAATGATATATATGACGCAGTGGACGTATCTTTTGAGTCAGCATTTATATTTCCGGAACTCGGGATTGATCACGTAGAAAGATTTATTAGGATAGTCTCTTGGGCGAAGGCTGAAACAAATTTCAAAAAAAACGTAGTAGCCACGTGGAAGAAGGGGCAATTTATAAAATCACTTAATTCTCATGTAAAAAAAGATACATCGGATCATGGAATGTGGCAGATAAATATAGATAATCTTGATTATTCCAAAAAAGTAAATTATCTATATAATTCAGGAATAATAACCTACAAAGTCAATAAAATATCAACATTAAATGATCTAATGGACATAAGAACAAGTTGTGCAGTAAGATGTTTTATAGAAACTGACAGGAAGAGAATGGGTATGCCTTGGAAACACGACAAAGAAAAGTTATTTATAGGGAAAATGGTCAAAAGGATACGTGATCTGGAAAAAGAAAAAGTTTATGATAGAAATTTATTGGAAAGATATTATCATTTAATAAAAATAAAGACTTATGGCGGATAACTTCTCAAGGTGTAAAATGAAAAATGTGTTAATAGCCTTTTCCGGCAAGGCTCAAAGTGGAAAGACAACGTCAGCGAACATACTGAAAGAATTAATATTGGATATTCAGTATAAACAATTAAAGAATGATCCAAATATTGAAGCTGTCTCCAAACAAGGGGACAGCTTTAGTATTGTGGAAAAAAATACTACAGCTCAGGGTCGGGTGTTCGAGTCACCCCATGTTCAAATTCATTCATTTGCAACGGCTCTTAAAGAAATAGCTGTAAAATATTTTGGGTGGGATGGAGATAAGGGAATTTATTATGTTGATACAGCCGACTCTGGAGCAGTTGATATTCATGGCGATGGACAGACTGATGCAATTGGTTCACTTCCGATTCCCGATAAAGGCCGTCAACTCCTCATCAACATAGGACAGGTCTTTCGAGGAATTCGCCCAACCATCTGGGTAGATTATGTAGTTAATAATATTAAGAAATCAAGTAATAATCTCAAAGATAAAGGTATTGTGTATTTAATTGATGATATGCGTTTCAGGAATGAAATAAAATTATGTAAAACATTCGAACCATGTTTCACTGTCCGAATATCCCGACCTGAAGAATTGCACATAAAGGATACTAGCGAAATGGACTTAGATAACGAAACTTTTGATTATGTCCTTGCTAATAATGGTGATATGGAAGAATTAAAAAATGAACTTAAAAAAATATATGATGATATGCTATCTAAAATTTGAAATATCCATAAAATTCAATATAATAATATAGAAACTATTTAAGGTGCATTATATAATGAATCACAAGCGACTTGAACAAAAATTAAAAGAAAAAAATAAGCAATATCTAATCCGACTTATAGAGACGCTGGAAAAAAGTCCCGAAGCTTCAGAACTTATAATAGAAAATAGCTTCGATATAAGCGGAAGCCCCGTAATAGATGGAATGATAGTGAAATACTTAAAGAGCATAGGTGTTAAGGTTAGGTATATAAAAAATATAGAAGAGGAGAAGAAGATATTGTTATCTTCGCAAGAATTCTCCAAAAAAAATATAAGCATGTGTAATGATAGTGTTCACTTTATAGATGGCGATTCCACAAAATCAAGGAGAGATGAAGCTTCAAGGATTAAGGCTCCCGTGTTTATAGTAGGAGACGATTATTATGTAGTTTGTGCCCAATGTATGGATTTCGAGAAACTTTAACCTTCTGGAGTAAACATGGCAAAGAAAAAAGGCGAAGAAAAATTACCTAAGTATTTCGACGCAGATGAAAAAGTTAGACCAATCTTAGAGAAAGTAGTTAGAGACTGCTCGGACACATTCAACGCAGTTTCAGCTAAAGAATTAAAACTATTATTTACAGGTGAAAAGTACAAAGCTGGGCGGAAACCCATTCGGGTGAGATTTATAAGACAACCTTATGAATTTATTAGCCGTGGAGAGAAGGCATTTGTCCTTATTAATTTTGAGTATTGGGACACCATTATAGATTCTGAAAGAATTAAAATATTAATTGAAGCTTTACTTGGAATAATGACAGATGATAACGGAGAATATGTCAAGAGGGATTACGACATTCAAAGTTATAGAGAATTGATTAAAGATCCAGAGGAAGATTTCAGTAGGTTTGGGAAGGTCCTTCCAGCTGAGGTAAAGAGGGTTCCGGACTTAGAGTTAACATAAAACTCAGTATAGCTTGAAAATAAAAAAACCCCAGAGATTAAATCTGGGGTTTTTTATTTATAAATTCAAAATATATAATAATTAATCGTCGTCATATCCCCATCCGCTTTCGGGATCATTTGGCTCCGTTAGAGTAGCAATGTAGTCGGGATCCATCATCAGTTCTTCCTCGTTACCCTCATATCTATCTTTAATTCTCTGCTGAATGTCATAGATGGTAGGGCGATATCTCATTCCTCTATTGTTCATTCGTTGTTCGTAACGCTGTTGCCTTTTATCCTCTGATCGCTGTCTTTTGGATTCCTCTCTGACTTGAATCTTTTCTTGCTTATCAGCCTCTACGGCATCCTCTTTTACCTGATAATCTGGGGAGACTTTAATCCTCTCTGCTCTTTCCCTTACGAACATAGAAGGACTCTCTGACAATTTGTCTACTATATAATTAGGCACCGCTGGATTCTTCAAAAATGTTTCTTCAGCTTTGAAATTCTTTCTATATTGTCTGAATAAATTTTTTAATTCTTCCTGATTGACGGAAGTTTGTATCTTTTTTAAATCTTCCGGATCAACGGCGGACATTTTGTTCATACCTGCCGTAGCTCTTAATTCATTTGCAAATATTCTTAATGCTTTCTTGTCCATTTTAATTATCCTTCTCTAAGTTTTTTAAAATCTTTGTCTCATTTATATCAAGAATCTTTATTTTCATTTAAAAGCTTACGAGCATATTCTTTTGCTTCTGCCAAAGATAAATTATATTCCTTAGATAGCCTATTAATAAAAAGCTCTTTTGCGCATCTTGGCCTGTATTATTTTCTTGTAATTTTTCATAGATGCTCCGGGTTTAAATCCTTCTGGAATATCTTCTTCTTTTCCTCCAGAGAGTTGATTGACTATTTTCTTCATAGTGTCCATAACTCTATTTCTAATACCGGCCCATTGGCTATCGTCATGTGTTTCCATTAAATTCTCAAAATCTCTAGTATCATAATCTAACGAATCAAGCTTTCTGACTAAATTCTGAAATTCTGCGTCCCATGCTTTTTTTAACATTTTGTACTCCCTTTTGGATTGATTTCTTAATTGATTTCTTAATTCTTCTTCTTTTCTTTCTGGTTCAGTTTCGGAGGTCGATTGAGTTGTTTGATACACATGCTCATGGGTGGCTTCGTGTAAAATTGTTTGCATTACTTGAGAAAGAAGCTCTTTCTGGATATCTTCTTCGCTATCTCCGGAAAGCATGCTTCGGACTTCAGACTCTATTTTTGATAAATTCAAATAGACCGTAGATGGTCTATCGCTAGCGTAAGTTCCGAATGCTCCATTTTGATTATCTATTATAATGTCTGTGATATCATTTAAGGCTCCGGGTTGCAACTTTGACAATTCGTCTACAGCGACGGAAACAACGTTCCCAGCTCCGGGTTGGATAAAAATTGATGGACGACCCTTGTTTTCCAAGTGTTCGCCATGCGTGTTATCTTCAGCTTCTCTACGTGATATGAACATACTTATTTCCTCATGTCTCTTCGGGATAAAAATGCATATGAAGGTGACCCCTGTGGTGGCATTTTAGAACCCGGTTGCGCATTCGTGTTGTCAGGAGCCTGCGGAGGAGTGGGCTGAGATACCGGCTGTTGTTGAATCTTTTTTCTAGCTTGTTCTTGTAACAATTTTTTATCTTCTTCGGCTTTCTTTTGAGCTGTTTGGGCCTCTTCTTTTGCAGCGAGGTCCAATGCCTGTTGTTGCTGGACTTGATTGAGTCTATCCGAACCACTGATTGGCGTGGCATCACTCGTAGGAACTTGAGCGAAATAAGTAAGCCATGGGTCTAGAGAAGCAGGTTTAACCTTCTTCTTTGGAGTAGTAGGCTTCCATGCGTATTCCTGAATGCCCGAAACTTCTTGCTTGATAGGTTCTCCTTTAGAGTCCTTAGCTATTTCAAGACCTCTTCTACCAAGTTCGGTTCTTGCTTTAGATCTAACTACGTTATTTTTATCATATTGAACCATATACATAAGAACAAAATCAGGAACACTTTCGTTTTTGGCTAAGGATAATCTAGTGTAATCAGAAACCGCCGTATCATACTGTTTGAAGGGAGCCGCTTCTCCAGCTAGTTCCTCGTCTCTAGCAACTTCCGCACGAGACAAAGCCCAATATATTTTCCAGTGCAGACCGGGCATTTTAGCTAGTTGTAGCTTTGATACAGGCACGCCGCCAAATGATACGTAAGGATTTCTGCTGTCTTGAGAAACTCTAGACTCAGAATTATTAATTATAAATTTATAATCATCAACAACTTTTTCATTGCTATCATCTTTTGTTAAATAATTATATATAATTCTGCCCTTGGAGAACGACGCAGGCATTTTGGCTATTTGATATTTCGAGGGATCATCTGGAGACATATCTGGAATTTCCCAGTTAGATGTGCCGAGAGTAGTTTCTTGACGAACGGGAGTTGACGCTAATTTGTCAGTTTGGCTGTGAAAGAATGCTGGCTCAACTACAGACGAAAACATAGAAGCTTCCTGTAGGAAATTGAAATCAGACTTTCCGCCGACGGAATCAAGCCATCTTTCGCTAAGCTGAGCGTCTTGTTCAATGCCTGCCTCTATTAAGTTGTCATATAATTCTTGTTGGTGCTCTGCTGAAGAATCTTTTTTTCCGGATAAGATAGACTTAGATATTTCCCCTAAAACTTGTTTCATTTCGTTTCCAAGCTGCTCAACCTTCGCCTTTATAAACTGCGGTTCTATGTGATAGAATCCTGTCCTTAATTCCGAATCTATATGCTGCTCTATGGCTAGATTTTTTCCCCTATTCCATAAATTGTTTAATACAGCGTCCATCTCTGCAATAATCTGCTCATAAACTTGTTTCGAAGCTTTGAGAGATGCCATCTTTCTGTGGTATGACCCATTGATTCCCGTGGCACCCGGTATCTGTCCCGGGGTTTTTCCTTTTAATAATTCAAAATTTATTCTTTTCCTTGGGAATATTGGATCCTTGCCTTTGGCACCATTGACCCATTGTACAGGTCCAAATACTTTATCTAAAAGTAATTTTTGTTGTTTTGGCATATTGGAAATGTAATTATCCATTTTCGCCGTAGGATTATTTTTCGTGTTTCTCTTGTAGGCTATTAACGGAATATCAGCTTCCGATGCTTCCATAATTTCTGGATTTTGCATCGCCAGCTCTAAAGTTGAATTATTATCTACAATAGGATCATAATTATCAATTTTGTCTAATTCTTTATATATTAGATTTAATTTTTTTCTGAACTCTTTTATTTCAACTTGTATACCTTTTGCAGTGGTTTCTTTGGCTACACGGATACTTGAGTTAATTTGTTGTAAATCATTATTTATTCTTTTTAGAATTTCCTCGTCGATTTTTACAGGTTGACGCATACTAATTGCAAAAGATATTATCGCATTAGTTCTATTCAAGAGAGACACAAGACTCATGGATGCGTCGGTAACTTCTTTTTTATCATCCGATTGAATTTCCTGTTTAAGTTCCGAGAGAGCTAGTTTTAGTTCCTCTAAAGTGTTGTTCTTTACCTTGGCTCGAACGGAA
>Ga0307380_10001599_pt1 | contig 33040 bp, 33 predicted proteins | sample UN3MG_FD_202239 | JGI IMG/M metagenome (GOLD analysis project Ga0307380, IMG submission 202239) | Soil microbial communities from Risofladan, Vaasa, Finland - UN-3 | ecosystem: Environmental > Terrestrial > Soil > Coastal area > Acid sulfate soil | place: Finland: Risofladan, Vaasa | collected...
TTCACCGCAATGTTTTGGAAGTTTTGCGTCAGCCCATTGAGGATGGTGTGGTGACTATTGTCCGCGTAAGCACAGCTTTAACTTATCCTGCCAAGTTTATGCTGGCTGCAGCTATGAACCCCTGTCCCTGCGAAACACTATTACAAACTACCCGAAGTTTACCTGCTTGAAAAAACCCTCCACATACCTGAGTTACAACCTACATATCCCAAGAATCCCAAAACTATTGGTGAAATAATAAGAAAGGCAAGAATGGACAAAGGCTTGCAGATAAAGCAAGTTGCTCAAGCCTTAAACGTAAGTTCTGACAGCGTCATAAATTGGGAATTAAGAGGCAGAAAACCCCGTTACAGGCATATTGCTATGCTGAAGAGGGTTTTAGCCATAAATCTGCCTGTTTCTTTGCTTTACAAAGGCTATCCTATTAAGGCTGTTACAATTGGCCAGAAAATCAAGCAGAAAAGGCTTGAATTAAGCCTTTCGCAGAAGGAACTAGCGAGAATGCTTAAAGTTAATAAGGACACTATTAAAGACTGGGAGGATGACAAGGGCATGAAAAAGCCTCTTGCGAGCAGTCTGAAGAAGATAAGGCGGTTTCTTGGCGTTAACAGATAACATCGATAACCTGCTTGACATTATAGAGTTAAATTTGTTATATTGAAGTCAATATTTCTTACATGTTAAGTGGATAATGGGCCAATTAATAGGACTTACTGAACCGGCAGAATACGTGAAGGTCAACAAGCAGACCATATACAACTGGGTAAACAAAAAGGAAATTCCATTCACAAAAATAGGCGATTTACAACATTTGATAAAGACGAAATAGATAACTTAGGAACAAACCTTTTGGCCACATATAATTGAATACAACGGATATGAAATGTAGGCCTCGCTGTATCATCTTGCCGAATCAAAAAACTGGACTGTAAATATTTGTATATTCAAACCCAGAGGCTCTCATGTAGCCTCGAAGAATTTTAGTTCAGCAAATTCATCCCCCGCAAGAGAACAGGCTAGCCGGGAAAAAGTAGATTTTGAAAAAACTATCTTACAATATAAAAAAGAGGGTCGATGGGTAGTATCTATTAGTGACTGGGTTCGGCGGCAGACATGACAAAAGTGAAGAAAGGAGAACAATCTATGTCAAATGGCAAATCGGACATCATAACACGTTGGAATGACCCGGAAAAAGACCATGATGCGATTATTCTCGAACCGCATAATAAAACCAATGACTTGGTTTTAACTTCACGGGTATTTGTGCAGTCGTTCCTCACTTTACAAAGACATGAGTACCATTATATAGCCTTGAATGGCAGTGCTGCAAACGGCGTTTACTGCGACATGATTGTTGAATGGAACGGTGTGGGGAAACGGCTTAGAGTCCCACCTACGAGCCCCATGGACCATAGAGTTGATTCGTGGTTCTCGCCGCAGAAAATCAAGGCGAGTGCAAATGTTGATCCGATAGCAGGGAACATTCCTTTTAGGGCAAGACATGTAGTAGCCGAGTATGCAGACGCATATGTCCCCTGGAACCATTTTATCTGGAAGCCTCTTAAGAGACTTCCTAAAGAGGGTATTAAATATCTGATAGGGAAAAGATTGGGACTGAGTTCTGTTTTTCTAATTGGTACCTATCGATCCTCTTTCAACGATCGATCCTCTTTCAACGAAATACTAAAAGTTGAATCACTTGTGGGATTCGACCTTGAGCAGTACTCTTATGAATTAAATATTACTGGTGGGAAAGAGTACAGAATTGTGGGAGAAATTGCAGAGATGACATACAATGGCGAACCAGTAAGATTTAGCGCAGAGCCAGGGCGTCTTTTGAAAGGGTCTTTCAAGAGTTCAAAAGAGCCTGGCGAAATATGGAAATCTTTAAAACTCGATGTTTTCTCGTCTATTTTACCCGTGGCACTCTTAATACCTAGAGAGGATTCTAAGTAGAAAACATACTAGTTCCAAGAGCACCCTTTGCAGTGGTGTTGGGCTTAAAAATGAAGGAAACGCAAGGAAAGAGCTAAAAGGGGAGGAAGGAAAAATGCCAGAGGACTTCGTGGATATAGACAAAGAAGAGGCAAGGTCTGAAGAAATGGCAGCTCGGGAGTTAGTAGATGCACTTGGAATAAATTTGGAAACTTTCGATGTTTTAGCTTCTTTATTTGGTGAGCTAAGTGGCAGGGTGAAGGACAACGAACTTGAGCAATATCAAAATGCACATATGAATATTGCTGTTAGGATGGTATCCGACCTGCGTACAATCAAAATTTTGATATGTAAAGGTTGGACGCCCCAAGCAGCTGTTGTGGCATCTACTCTCCTTGAAGAGTCGCTAAACATTAGGTATATCGGATCGGATAATTGCAAAGCCCAAAAATGGTTTAGCCACACTAATGAAAAACATCCCGTCTGGCGAATTAGCTTTTTATTGGAAGAATTGAAGAATAAGACCGGTGAGGATTTGGAACCAGTTTGGAGAAGGTTCTGTCAAATCAAGCATTATAATCCCAGACTGGCACGATTTTTCCACATAAAAGTACTGGACGGAAAGATTATATTCCATCCTGGTCCTCTCGTAGATAAAGAAGACAATGTTTGGAAAGAGTATATTCTGATGTGGAGTTCAGCTTTGGTTGTCGATACTTTGAAAGAAATCTATCAATCCTTTATGAAGTATCATATTTCACCTGAAGAGTGGGAGAAGCAGTTTAAGGCGTTAGAACTTAAGATCAGAGAATTTTTGCGCAAGAAATCCCAAGAGTCCCTCTAGCGGTTCAAATTTCCTACTTTGGGTTTGAGCAGTCAATAGGGCAATTTCTTCACAGCTCCCTCCAGATGCTCCATTGACAAATGCGCGTAAACCATCAGAGTGGAGGTCGCCCTGCTTTTTAATTTAACTTCGAAAAGGAAAATTTTGCTAAAGCGAAAAGTAATGAATGATAAACTTAAAATACAGATGATATTATATCTATAATTTACAATTAATCTTAATGGAGGAATAATGACAGTAAATGATAAGATATCAAAATCAGGAATCTTTCTTTTTCTTGGCGCTGGAGCATCAAGCCCTTTTGGCGGATGGTTGATGAGTGAATTCATAGCCAATGTCATGTCTCAACTTCATACCAACCGAGATCTGTATGATTTACTTGGCACCTTGGCGCATTATGCAGATTATGATTTGGAAGGTATACTGAAAGAATTAGGAGATATATGTAATAAGAGGTATTTTGCTGACAAATCGAGAATTAATTATATCAATAATTTTCTAGATTCTGAGCTCGAGCAAGAAGAACGGAATAAAGAGAGAGAAAAAACAAAAGCGCAGGGTATTGGGGGAGGTTACGTCGGTTCCGTTAAGGAGATATCAGGATTTTCCAAGCGCTATGGTGAACTAGTAAAAAAGTGTAAAGAGTTAAGAACCGACATTGAAATACAGATTTTTGAACATTATGGTAATCTAGATAACTCACTAGTCGTCGAAACCTATAAGCCTGTTTTCGATATTTTATTGGGAAGTCTAAACGAAGATAAGATACTTCCAATTTTTATGACCAATTATGACCGTATCATTGAATATTATCGAGAGTCCGAAAATGAGAAAGTCTGTATGATAGACGGCTTTGGCGAAATGGTTCCAGATTCTGGGGAAAGGATATGGAACAGGAACGTCTTTGATAATTTTCAAGCTGAGCAAGGCAAACCAAATATTGTATTGTTTAAACTTCATGGTTCAATTTATTGGTATGAGAAAAATAAAAGAATAGTATATGCTCCTATTGCCATTCAACGTGGCCCAAAAGAAAGAATCAAGAATGTATTGATTTACCCAGCTATGTATAAAATAGCTACGAATGAACCTTTTTTTACAGGTTATGATTATTTTCAAAGATGTTTGGATAATGCTGAACTTGGTATATTTATTGGGTATTCATTCCGGGACTATGACACGGTTACAAAGATAAGAAGTTCTCTCAATTTCAACAGCAAACTCACCTTAATCATTCTCGATCCTAATGCAGAGAAGCTCGTTGCCGATAATTTTGCCGGATTCAAAAATCGGTTTATGTCTCTTAAATATTCTTTTGGAAGGAAAACTGATATAGACAACTATCTTGAACAAATTAAGAAAGCGTTGGAGAAATAGCTGAGAACGAAAGGAGGCGAAGAACATGGCTTATTATTCAGAGGAGAGCTCTTCAGTCTATCATTTATGTCGGAACTGTCATGTTGGAAACAACATCGAGAGGGAGAACTTAAGGGAAGGAATTCCTCCGGGAGCAAAACTGTGTGATGAGTGTGAGAGGTTACAAGGTGAAGGAAAGTGTAATTATGGCACACCTACACCGGCACGATAATCTAAATTTAGAAGTACTCAGTTAGCCGTTAAAGAATGGTTAAGCCGTGATAGAGTCTACCAGTAATTGTCCGTAATTATTGGCCGAGCTCTTGATTCCGCCAGTTTGGAAAATTAGTTGAGCAGAGAAGGGCGAAACAGTGCAAAAAGACTTTCACTATCATGGGATTTACGTCTTGGCTCGTTGTGCTGGATTCAATAGAAACGATGCCCGTGTCATTGCTTATTCTTCGCAGTATGTGGACGATTCCACTGAAAGCGAACCTATCAATGTCGGAGATTTTGTTTTTGATACTGTTAGAACAGCACATTTTGGCCTCACGTCATATACTTGGGGTGTACAGAAGAAAGTTTATATTCCATTTCATTTTCTTCCGCCCGTTCCTCTAAGGCCTTCTCAAAGCAAATTCTCGTATGTTACCAGATCTAATTCACATTTTGCGAAACGATTGCTTGAAGAAGCCTGTCAGGATAACTCTGATTTAAGATTGTATAGAATCGGGATCGCTCTTCATACATTTGCAGACACTTGGGCGCATCGAGAATTTTCTGGTAGGTTTAATGAAGAAAATGATGTTGAAGCAATCTACCTTTGGAGAAATAGAAGATGGAAGTATCTTTTTATAGAAAATATTTCTTTGGATTTATTACCAGAGATTGGTCATGCTGAAGCAGGATACTATCCTGACTTTCCGTTTCAGAAGTGGAGGTATATGAACTACAAAAAAAGAGAGGTTCCACGTGATAACAGAAAAGAATTCTTAGAATCCGCGAAGGAAATTTTTGATAGATTAATTGTTATTCCCAAAGTGAAAGGTAAACCGCCGGTGGATTGGAAAGCAATTAAGAATCGAGTAGAGAAGTTGCTAAGCTTGGGAAACGGGAATTGTGATAAGCGCTGCCAAAACTGGAAAAAAGAATTTCATGAATTTTTCATTTCTCCGAGGGATGATTACGAAAAAACAGCCTGGCGAAGGGAAGCACTAAAAGCAAAAGATAAATCCTACTATGACTGGGATGCACTACACCCAGACAAGCTGAAATCTCTTAGGTTTTCACCAAAGCGAGGCTTTTTCGATTCCAACTGGGTGCGCTTTCATCGTGCGGCATTTATGCAACGTTTCTTTGTGCTATCAAATCTAATGTAAGGGAAGTAAAGAACCAAGTGAAGACAAGAATGCTTACTTTTAAAACCGCTAACACGACACGTGAGGCGGTTTTTTTATTGGCTTTTCCGGCCGTCTTTTGCTATATTAATGAAGATAAGAGGTCAGGTTTAAATATATCGCTATCTAAAGGAAAATCATGAAACAGAAACATTTGACCATAATTTTAGCGCTGTCTTTGATTTTGACAGCGGGCTGTGGCGAGGTTCACGATTCAAACAAGCAGGTATTAGGTTCCATAAAAATAGCCTCTTTCAATATCCAGATTTTCGGACAGACCAAGATAAGCAAGCCAGAAATCATGGACATAATCTCCAAAATAATCAAAAGGTATGATGTGGTAGCAATACAAGAAGTTAGAAGTAAGGAACAAAATGTAATCCCAACCTTATTGAGTTATGTGAATGATGCAAATACAAATTATGACTACATAATAAGCCAAAGACTGGGCAGGACAGGAAGCAAGGAGCAGTATGCTTTTGTTTATAATACAAAAACAGTTGATTTGATCTCTGAGAGCAGTTATGTAGTTGCTGACCCTAATGATGTTTTTGAACGAGAGCCTTTTGTTGCTTTCTTCCGAAGTGGAAATTTTGACTTTAAGCTCGTTAACAATCACATCAAGCCAGGAGATGTTGAGGCAGAACTCAGCCAGTTGGCAGTCGTAATAAACGATATTTATGGAAGTTCTTCCGAAAGAGACATCATAGTTCTTGGTGACATGAATGCCGATGGCTCTTACTTTGATGAGGATAATCTAGTTGTAACATTCCCGCTGTGGATACAGCTAATTGGTAATGATGAGGATACGACAGTCGCAACCTCTGATAATACCTACGACCGCATGATGACGCGCGACACGACTGCCAATGTGGAATATACAGGCAAATCCGGCGTGTTTAGGTGGGATGCTGAATATGAAGTAACAGATAATAGTTTCGTCAAGAAAGTGTCAGACCATTATCCTGTGTACGCGGAATTCAGGACAGATTTGCCGGACGATGATTAACGAAGAGCTTGATTCAAATGATAGTAGAGCAAGAATTACAAATATAAAAGGGAATTAATATAATGAAAACACTCCTTATCTTTTTATCTTTCATTCTTGGTTTTTGCCATGCAACTTGTAGTGCAGATTTGACTTTGCCCCTTGACTGGAATGACCCTGATTTGATTGGTGAGATTCTTGCGACTGATCCAGATGAAATATCTCCGGATTTGTTTTATGAATGCAAAGACGCAATAATCGCCGGTTATTCTGGCACTGGAGGATTTGCTCTTGGTGAGTCAGAAATTCAATGGCTCAGGAAAGCAGAAGAATCTTTCAAGAAAAGAAACATAAAGATAAAAGGCCATTGGGACAGACATTTTATTTTTGGCTGTTCATATCTCAACTGGCATAAATACGAAAAAGCATTGCAAGAATTTAAACTAATAAATTATCAGGATGGCATAGAAAGAGCAGAATGGTTTATCAATAATGCAGGCATTACTTCAGGGTATGTAAAAATTCGTGAATATTCAGGAAGAATAACTTATACGGGCTCTGAAAATGACAGAGCTGGAAATAAGCATTATCTTTTTGTTGCTTATTTTAGAGGGGGTATTTACAAATACGACAGACAAAAAGATACGCATGCTATAATTTACATTCCTCAAGATTCCTATAACTGGTGTGAAGATTTAAAATTTGATGGCAGATACCTTGCCATAAAACAAAGGGATGACCTGACTTTTATATTTGATAATGCTGAAGAGACAATTCGGATTTGTAAACAAAAATAGCGTTTGAGCTTTTACGTATGCGGAGCCAAACTGGAGAAGTGAATTAAGCGCGAGGATTTCGGGGAATGTACAAAATCGAATTGACATTTTAATATTATGCTATCTACTCAACTAGACTTCGAAAGAATTAATAAGAATCCCTGGCCAAGAGCTAATGAGCTAAGAGTAAAAGAGAAATTTCAGGATATATATATTTTCTTTAAATTTTTGGGTAAAAAAGAATTTTATAGAATTATTAATAAATGTTCCGTTAAGACTATAGATAATTTATATCACGCAATCGATTTTTATGATTTTTTTCATAAAGTAGTCAATAGAAGGTCAATCGTTCTAAGGGCTTTATTAACACTTTTCGTTATTGAGGCAGCGACTTTTGATAAAAAATATATAGATTTCTTTAGTTGGCTTGTAAAAAATAGAAAGCATATCCCAAAATTAAATTTGCTGGCTAATAAAAACCGAGATGAATTAAGAGAAAAAATTGAATCACTTTACAAAGAATATAAAGAAAATTATGGAGGTCTTCAAAAGTTTAATCAATTATTCAAAAGATGTTTAGATTTTAATGAAAAAGTGGAATTAATCAGGTCGTTCTCATTTCTAGATGAGAATAGTGAAAGTTTCCATTTCTGTTACGAGAAAGAAAGAAACTGTTGCGATTATTCAACGTGTTATTTACTAAGTAACAATAAAGAGATTGATTTATGTATTAGAAAAATAGCCAAGATGCTTTATTCCTTTAGATGTGACTTCGCTCATTTTGCTAAACTTCACCATTTTACATACCACCCTCAAAGAAATTACGAATCTTTGTTTATTGGAGCCTATGATAAAAAATTGTTGAAAATTCAACTAAGCCAAAAAAAGTTTGAAGAATTAACACGAAAAATGATCTATCGCTATCTATGTTTACAATAGTCTAATTACTATTAATAACAATACTAGAAGATGATAGAAAGGATATGTTATTGAAGAGCTTTATTTTAAGTTAAAATAGCTAAAGGATTTGGAAAAATTTATTGAGGGTAGGATTTAGGGTAGAAATAAGATGATGATTTCTCAGATTTCTGATGAAATGAGAAAAAAAATAAAAGAGATAGTAGAATTTCATTATGGGTTCAAGCCCCAAGATAGAGACATTGACTGGATAGATGATGTATTAAGAAATAATTATTCTACTCTTCATGACCAGAGAATTATTCGGAATCTTGTAACTATGGAGATTGATAAAATTTTATTAAAACACAGAGATAAAAATGGAAGCATGAAGTTTGGAAAGATATTACGCCATAAACGGATCTTTCATTATCTAACTTTAGCAAGTATGAGTTATAAAGCAGGCATTCCTTTTGCTACAATAAGTATTTGCAGGACCGCGATTGAGGCTGGATTAAGAGAAAGAGTCGCAGAGGAATTGGCTAAAAAAGAGGTTGGTAAAAATGAGAAATTTCCAAAAAAAGTCTTGGAGAAAATGGAAACATTGAAAGATATATCATTGGGAACTATAAAAACAAAAAAGGGAGAAACTAAAGGGCTGGTAAAATTAGCGGAAGAGAACAACATAATTTCAGACAAAGTGATAGAGGAAATATTCAAGAAACTTAAATTTAAATACCAAAACAGTAGAAAAATTTTAGATAAATTCATTCATGGAGATCTTATTTGGACCGTAAACTTTTTTAAAGAAAAAGATAAAAACTGCGAAGTAATAGGTGCGGAAAACGTATTAGAAGAATGTAAAATAATTGCTGATTTTAAGATTGATGATGTAGCAGTTGAGGTTTTGAAAGGAACTACTAAAATTGCAGAGGTTCTTTATTTTAAGAATGGTTGAAACAAAAAGGAGCAAAATTTAAGAAGATATGGAAAGATTTATTAAATTATTGTTACTAAGAGGATTATCATGGAGCAGAAGGAAGACGTCCAGCTTAATCAACCTGTTAGAAACTATTTTGAACGGAAGTTGAAATGTAATGTCTCGAGGGTTGGATTCAGTTTTTCAGCTGGCAGGTTAGATGTACTATCTTATGATAGAAGGAACAAATGTTTTCATGTATGCGAAGGCAAACGCGCTTCCAATATAGCATCTGTAGGTCACGCGATAGGACAGTTAATAGCATATATTTCAATGATTCAGGAGAACGGTTATGATTTTCTGAATCGTGTTTCAAAAGAAGAAAGGCTTGAACTTACGGATTTTTCCACATTTTTTGAGAAAAAGACTATAAAGGTTCGTTTTTATGTTATTCTTCCCAAAAATAAGAGAGACAAACTGTTGATGCCGGCAAAACTAATGCTTAACAATATGGAGGATTTTGGTAATTCTATAGGAATATTTTTCGCCTCCAAGAAGACATGCAAGTTGGAAATACCGGCTAAGCCTTTGAACATCAAAATTAGGCGCATATATAACAGAGATGAGTTCTTAAAAGAAATTATTGAAAAATTTTTTGACTCCCCTGAGTCAAAAGGCCTAATAATTCAACAAACAAATTACGCCCAGATGGCACAAATTAAGGAGAAACTCGGCAATCCATTTTTGCATTTTGAAGTTTGGTTCAAAAAGAGACGTAAATTTGAAATAAAAAGGAAAATCGAGATAGCTTTTCATTTAGAGTTTGCAAAAGCACATCTGAAGGATATTACAGGGCGTAAGCGAAAAATCAAACTTCAGAAAGTATTATCGAGAGCTAAGAAGGAACTTAAGAAATCTGATGTGGATTTTATATATCAGTCTAGATGGGGAAAGAATTGGTCTAGACTTTATAATACTTATGAAACCAGAAGCTTGGTACTAGATGATGAGTTACTGAACGAAACGTTACGTTGCTTGAAGTTATTAGTTAGTTATCTAAAACCAAAACTTGATAATATTAATTGGGGCCGGAAAAGAGGAAAAGAAGCTGAAGAAATATAGAAAAATTATTAAAGATTTAACATTTTCTTTATATGAAAAAGGAAAATTGAAGAAGCTATAGAGAAAAGTAAATAATATTAGGTTAACGCAGAATGAATAAAGGCGATATTTCAAGGAAAGATATAAAAATACTGTGGGGGAAAAGTGGTAATCGTTGCGCTTTTCCTGGTTGTGAAGTAGAGCTTGCTAAAGAAGGAAGCAGTGGTAAAAATATAGTCATCGGAGTAATGGCTCATATTAAAGGAGAAAATCCTAATTCTGCAAGATATGATCCAAATCCAAACATGACTGATAAAGAAAGAAATTGTTATGAAAACCGAATTCTGTTATGTCCTACACATCACACCTTAATTGATAATGATATTCAGGCATATACAGTAGAGAAGTTATTAGAAATGAAAAACAATCATGAAAAATGGGTTAGCGATTCTAGAAAAAAAGAAGAGATTAATATTACTTTTGCAGAACTAGAAGTTATCACAAAATTTTTAGTTTCTACTAATGCTCAAGAAGAAGAGGAAATAACACTTGTTCCTCCAAAAGAAAAGATTAAAAAGAATCAACTTACTCCTCCCATAGAAGAATACCTTAAGATAGGAATGTTAAAGAGTAAATTAGTTGCGCAGTATATAGAAAAGCAGCCAGATGTTGATTTCGGTGAGCGATTAAAGAAGGGATTCGTAGATAAATACTTAGAACTAAAAGCCTCTGTAATGAATGGTGATGAGTTATTTTTAGAACTATTTGAATTTGCCTCCAATAACTCATCAGATTTCAGGAAACAAGCAGCTGCCCTGGCTATACTTACGTACTTTTTCGAAACTTGCGAGGTATTTGAAAAATGATTTTGCCTTCAAAACATATTCCAATTTCACGATGTTTACTTAATAGCGGTGCTGCGATACTCAAAGAATTACGTACGCCAAATACTATTTCATCGCTTTGGGAAAAAGCACACGATATACCAGAAATATCAACTTTTGAGAAATTTATATTGACTCTTAGTTTGCTTTATTCATTGGAGGCAATTGAATTATTAGATGGATTGTTGAGGAGAAAGGCAAAATGATTCTATCTGTAAGATGTAATAAACCCTCATTCAAAACAATAGAATTTAAGCCCGGGTTTAATGTTGTTCTTGCAGAGAGAACCAAAGAATCAAAGGACAAAGATTCAAGGAATGCTCTAGGGAAGAGTCTTCTTATTGAAATAATCCATTTTTGTTTAGGAGCAGCTTTAAAGAAAAATGTAGGATTGGGGGTGTCTAACTTAGGCGATTGGACGTTTACATTAGATTTAACTTTGCATGGAAAGAAATATTCTATCTCGAGAAATACAAAAGATTACGGGAAGATTATTGTTGAAGGCGATTTTTCGGATTGGCCTATAAAGCCAGAGAAAGATGATGAAACAAATATTTACTATTTTAAGTGGAAAGACTGGAATACAATACTAGGATTTCTTATGTTTGATTTACCAATAGAACCACTAGGGAAAAAATATGTTCCTACTTTTAGGAGCCTCTTGTCTTATTTTTGTAGACGTGGACCAGGGGCATATCAAGATCCTTTTAAGCAGTTTAGTCAGCAAAGAGAATGGGATATACAGGTAAACAATGCCTACCTCTTAAATTTAAATTGGGAGTATGCTAGTGATTTGCAGAGATTAAAGGACCAAGAGGATATCTTGAACAAGCTCAAAGAAGCAGCCAGTCAAGGATTACTTAAAGAATTTATAGGGAGTATTGGCGAGCTTGAGGCACTCAAGGTTAACTTGGAAGAACAAATGAAATTAGGAGCAGAGAATATAAAGAGTTTTAGAGTCCATCCTCAATATCACCAAATTCAGCAAGACATAGATAGATTGACTAGTCAGATTCATGCCTTGGTGAACGAGTGCAATATCACTAATCAAATCCTTAAGAAATATACGGAAAATATACAAGAGGAAAAAGATGTCTCGATTGGGAAAATAAAAGATGTTTATCAAGAAGTAGGAGTTGTATTTCCTGGTAAAGTTATAAAACGTATTGATGATGTTGTAAATTTCACTAAAGAAGTAATAAAAAATAGGAAAGAATATATTTCATCGGAAATAAATAGATTGGAGAATGAAATTAAAAGGTGTAATTCCGAAATAGAAGCCTTGTCAAATAAAAGGGCTCAATCAATGGAAATCTTAGCGACACATGGTGCTCTCGAAGAATATATGAAACTACAAGAAAGACATAGCGGAGTAGTTAACCAGTTAAAAGAGGTAGAGGGTAGAATTGATAATCTACGCAAGTTTGAAGAAGGGAAAAGTGCTCTGAAGATTGAAAGAGAACAGTTATTGTTGCAAGCGAGACGCGATTTACAAGCTAGAGAAGCACAGCGTAGTATTGCAATAAAATATTTTAATGAACATTCTCAGTCGTTGTATGCAGAATCTGGGATTCTTTCTATCGAATTTGTTAATACAGGATATAAACTTAATGTAGATATCAAAGGTTCAGGAAGTTATGGAATCGGACATATGAAGGTCTTTTGTTACGATTTAAGTCTAATAAGAATATGGGCAAAAAAACAACATATGCCAGGATTCTTGATTCATGATAGCATAATTTTTGACGGTGTAGACGAAAGACAAATAGCCAAGGCTTTAGAATTAGCGAAGATAGAGTCTGAACGTTATGGTTTCCAGTATATATGCACTATGAATTCCGATATAATCCCTAGAAAAGACCTTAGTAAAGAGTTCGATTTTGACAAATATGTGGTGAGAAAATTTACGGACGCAACACCTGATGGTGGCTTATTAGGAATAAGATTTTAGATATCATGGGAGGGCTATTAGAGATGGAGAAGAAGAGGTTTTTGTCAGTGAGGGAGCTCTGTTAGAGCGATAGCGAAAGAAATGGGAATTTCGAAAAGTCTTGTGCATAAGGTCCTAAATTCATAGATGAGAGGTTGGTAAAAGTAGCCGGTTTCCTATAACGTCTCGTGGATAAAAGAAGTTGCCGAAGGCAATTTTGGGGAATCTTACATTTCCTTTTTATCCGCTGTTATAGTTGTATGATGTTTTGACGGCGTAGACAACAAACTATTATTTTTATGATTGTTCTATATCAAAATTGTCTAAATATTCACTTACGCATTTCAACGAAATGATAAAACACGCACCGGCTTTTGTTACCTGCTCAGGGTCATCTATGTCCCCGCCTAAATTCCTTACTATAATTTTTCCAATTTCCCATACTCCAGAGTCGCCTTCTAAATTTTTTATAGCTTTGTAATACATCTTATACCTCTCATTAAGCCATTCTTGTTCGAAAGCTGCAAGGAGAGTCTCTTGAGGTAGAGAAATTTCTCCCTTCCCAATTTTTGGGAAACCTATTTTTATTTCTTCTGGTATTAAGGGCAGAATTCTTTCGTACATATTTATAGTATAGATATCCAATACGTCTCTTTGAAACTTCTTATTTTGGCATAACCAAGTAACGAGGAACATGTTTAATATTAGAATTTCAAATTCAAGTTTCTTAAGGTTAACGCGCTTGCTTTGCTCAACTTCGATAATTGAGAGGTATTGTGATTCTCTACACATATTTTCGGTGAATTCGGCTAAGACCTCTGCAAATTCATTCTTTTTGACTTTTATTTTTCCCATCTTATTTTTGATCTGCGGTCAACATTGCATATAACTGTTTCGGGGTTGCCGAAGTCGCCGAAGGCGATTTGGGCAAAATGAAATTTTGCCTTTTACCCGCTGTTAGGCGAAGTCGTCTCGAAAACCTATGCTCATCTTGCCCTAAATAGAATAAACACTACTACGAGAAAGATAAAAATTCCCAATATAACCCATTTAATTTTTCCAACATTTTGCTTTGCACGCGCATAGAATAGACCTCGAAAAAGCAAGTCGAGTGGAGTAGCACAATTCTCAAATCGAAAGAAGAAATCTTTAAGCTCAAAATATTTTCTATCCCGCATACTAAATATTGCCTGAGTAAAGACATCGATTTTCCCTATAATTGCATTGTCAAATTCATCTGGCTTGCATGTTATATCAAGATTTTTCAGAAATGCTTGTATTTCAGGGAAAAATTTTAGGGCGCGCTGAGGCAATAAACGAGCTTGTTCTGCACAGTAAGTAGCTGAGGACTTGTTAATTGATACGGCGTTTCTTTTAAGAAATAAGTATTGTGATATTACAGAAAGTGCCGCCATCTTGGCGGGATCGTCTCTGACTGAACTATTTAGCTTGCCTGAAAGAGTTAAATATAGTTTCTTATCCTTCTGGTATTGCTCATCATTCGTTTCAGCATGATCTGGAGCATAGACGATATTCATAATTTCTCTTGAAGTACTCATATTCTATTTCTTCCTTTCAATTTTAGGCGATTTCGCCTAACTATTTATATCCGAACTATTACGGCTATACCCCTATTGGCATGTTTTGTGAAGTACTCCATTTACGCAAGTTTTAGCAAAGCTTTCCCTGTTGAAGATAAAATAAGAAGCGAAGGAAACCAAGGGTATCTTGACAAACTCGGTCGCCTCTTGTTTTACACCCAAAATTATATAAATAAAAGCCACTTGATGCAAGAAAAAATCAATGGTTACATGTCCTTTAATGCCCTAAATTCAAGGACTGCTGAATTCAGAAAATTAGCCTTTATAAAATCAGCGCGATATTAACGATTTTTTTAAGGATTGAAGGACAGTGACCTTTTATTTTTCACTTGTCTAAACGATTTTGATTTGCTATAATTTTTTTGATATAAAACCGAATGTCTAATCCCAAACGTTAGACGAAATAAATTCACGTGGGAAGAAAGCGAAAAGGGTTATGAAAGAAGCAAAAAGGCAAAAAGATGACTTTAGGGGAAATAAATTAGGAAATGATTTGTTCGAGGAAAGAAGACTTCAAACTGTTTCTAAGCATAATATCTTTGAAAATTATTTAGAACCTTGGGCAAGAATTATTTCAAACCAACGGTGGTGTAAAGACGCTTATTATATAGATGCTTTTGCTGGGACTGGGAAATATATAAAAACTGGGGAAGCTGGTTCACCAGTTATCGCTGCTAATATCTTACTCAAATGTCAAAAACCAACTTGCAAATTTCATTGCATTTGTATCGAGAAAGACCCAAGGAGATTCAAAATTTTACAGGACTCTCTTAAACAATTTAGAGGGAAATTGAATATTGAAAGGTATAATGGCGAATTTTTACATTTTATAGACAGAATATTAAAGACAATTGGTAAGAGTCCAGCGTTTTTTTTCATAGACCCGGAGGGATTTGCAGGGATGGATTTTGATAAAATAGAAGCTATATTGAATTTACCCCATACAGAACTTCTTATAAATTTCCAATATAATGCAATTCAAAGATGGCTTAAAGCCCCACGAGTAGAAACTACAATAAGAAAATTATTCGGCACACCGGAGTATAAGAAAGCTAAAAGAGAAATTGATTTGATAGAACTATATAAAAGACAAATTAGGCAAACAGGCGCTTTTGTTTGGTATTTTAGGAATAAATTTCCTGAGATTGATAGAACTTTTTATTATTTAGTGTATGCTACAAAGAAAGTAGTTGGATTTAAAATAATGAAAGCAGTAATGCTTAGCGAACAAAGCAAGAGATATTTTGAACCTTACTTGTTTGAAGAGGTAGATTTTGATACCTTTCAAAAACAGATTTTCGATAAGTATAAAGGCAGAAAATTTGTGGAGTATAACGAAGTTTTAGCTTTTGTTTTGCAAGAAACGAACTATCTTGCTAAAGATTTAGATAGGGTAATAAAGAATATTGGAGCTAAAAAAATAATTCGCCCACGACAAGGACATAATCCTTTTTTGAATTTTCCTAATCACAATTCGAACTCTTCCCACTCGAGAACGTTACATAGTTCTGAATACGAATCCACCTTGTTGGAAGTGCCAGTTACCGTTAGGAAGCCGAAAATAAATTATAAAGAATATGAGCTTATCGATGGCAAAAAAAGATTATTAGTTAGTCAAATTAACGATGGTTCAATTATTATGCGCTTTGATAAGACTCGATTACCTAAAAAGCCTACGGATGCTATATGTCCCCATTTTCTTGAACTTAAATGGGCATATGGGTGTCCTTATGACTGTGCTTGGTGCTATTTAAAAGGAACTTTTAGATTTCGGCCAGACGGGTTGAAGCCGGTAATTAAGGACTTGGAGAAAGTAAAGTTACATGTGCAAACTTTCTTGGAGGAAGTAGAAGAAGCCGAGATTCTAAATACAGGTGAAATTGCCGACTCTCTTATGTATGAAAATGGCATGCCTCCATTTTCTAAATTGATAATTCCAATATTTGAAAAACAAAAAAAACATAAAGTATTATTCGTCACAAAATCGAACAGAATTAGAAATCTTTTGGAAATAAGACCGCATCGTCAAGTTATTATAAGTTTTAGTTTAAATGCCATTCCTGTGGCCGCGAGATGGGAGAAAAGAGCACCAAAAGTTTTGGATAGAATCGAGGCAGCAAAGACGCTAAGTAAGGAAAATTATGAAGTCAGAATAAGGATAGATCCGATGGTTCCTATAGATAATTGGCAAAAATATTATAAGGAACTTATTGATTTGATTTTTTCGGATTTTATTCCGCAAAGAATAACTATCGGTTCATTAAGAGGTTTGCAAAGCACCCTTAATGGCACTAAAGATGATACTTGGAAAAAATATCTAAATGAGACTTCGAGCTGGGGAAAGAAAATAGATTTCACAACGCGCCTGAGTATGTATTTAGATATCATGAGCTATTTAAAGAAAAAATATGACTATCGTAGAATAGCGCTTTGTAAAGAAACTAAAGCGATGTGGCAGAAGTTAGGTATGGATTATGAAAAGATAAAATGTAATTGCAATTGGTAATTCTTTAGGGAATAAATCAGAATATTTCTATTTTTTCCATTCAAAAGGGTGCCGAGTATGATTAAAACGGAACTTCTATTAGGAATAATAGGAACAGGAACAGGAGTTCTTTCCTTTTTATGGTTAATCTATAAACATGTTACTGAAAGGTCCGAATTGAACATAACAGTTTTGAGTGCTCGTAGGATAGTCAAACGTGAGGACGACCTTTATGGTAGTAAGAGCACTAAATTTAGAATCAATTTACAAGTCGTAAATGCAGGAAGATTACCTACATGTATAAGAAAAACTGAGCTAAATATTCAAACTGAGAGGCTCAAGAAAACACTTACGCCAGTGAGGCAGACAAGGCTCGGCCTTATAGAAGGTATGGGGGTTTATGGACTGACTCCATATATGGGTGAAAATCTGGATTTAACATTCTTTCTTGAAGATACAATTATAGATGCAACTTCGTTTCCTTGCGAAATAGTCCTATACAATGCTGAGAACAAACCTCATAAGGTCAAATTTTTTTCAAAGCTTTCGGACCAATGAGATTTACACTAATTACACTGGCCAACCTAACTGTAAAGTGATGCAATCATGGTTGAGCGGTTGACGGCTGAGTCAGTGGCCACTAAATATAGCATTGACGGGTTAGGGGGAGGCTGCAACCCAGCGGCTTTGTAAACCTATCCTTCTGTGGTGAATAGAATGAAGAAATTTCCTCCTGTTTTGGAACAAAATTTATGATTCTTCTTCTCTCCAAGCCATCTGGCAGACGGGCATCCCTAAACGCCTTGTCCATAAAACCCTAAAGAAATCTTGAACATGGCCTTTGCCACACAAAGGGTAACTTTCCGAATTTGACAGTCCTTAAATCTAAGCATTAAAGGACAGGAACCCTTGATTTTTCACTTGAGTAAATAAACTTAATTTGCTACCATTTGTTAATATAAAACGAAGGGAGTCCTTTCCCGAAGAATGAGAATAGACACTTTCATGGGCACTAATTTTTAGATTTTCTGGTTGTAAAAAAATCTAACTTCTGGTATAATAAAAACAGGCGAAATCGAAGGAGAATAAAACAAGGACTACAAGGATGAAGCCCATAGACATGGGCAAAATCGTAAAAGAACACAGGGGGAAATGGGTAGCGTTAATGGCGATGTTTCAACCAACAGTGCAGAATCGTACTTTGCCTTGTTGAAGCGGGGAGTACACGGAACATTCCACCAAATTCAAAGCAACACCTTCCACGATACTGTGATGAGTTTAGTTTTAGGTGGAATCACAGAAAAACGAATGACGGAACAAGGACAGAATTTGCAATAAAAGGTATTGAAGGCAAGAAGTTAATGTATAAGAATTTGGTTGGGACTTCTTAAATTAGAAAAGATGGTAAACGAAAGAAAAACTGAGGACTGGGAGAGCAAATAATTCAAATGGAGCAAGACACTCGCTATATTATAGATAATAATCTACGAAATAAAGGATGGATTTTAGACACATCAAGTCCAAGATGTAATGTTCATTTTGAAAGTCCCAGAGATGAAAAATTAAGAAAGAAATTAAAAGGCAAACACCCTGATTACATTCTCTGTCAATCAGGAACAAAAAAACCAATAGGGGTAATAGAGGCTAAGAAGGTGGGCGTTGATTTACAAAAAGCACTAAATCAAGGAGAAGGATACGCAAAAGAATTAGAAGCACCGCTTATTTTTGCAATGAACGGCGCTTATTGTGAAACCCGATGGCTATGGAATAAAAAACCGCTTATTTTGAATGGTGAGGAAGTTAAAGAAATTATAAGAGAAGCAGAAGCTTTAAAATTTTTACAAGAAAATTCCAATGATGTTTGCACTTTACCAAAGAATGTTATTGTGTCTCGCCAAGAATTATTATCAATTTTTAAAGATTTAAATAACACATTAAGGGGCGAAGGGCTTAGGGCTGGTATTGAAAGATTGAGTGAATTCGCAAATATACTTTTTCTTAAACTTCTAAGCGAAAACGAAAAAGAAGATTACTGGAATTCTATAAAAAACCAGAAAGATTCCGATATTATTGGTTTTATCAATAGTTATGTTCTGAATAAAATTAAGGGGAGATATGGTGGAGATGTTTTTACCGAATTAGAAATTCAAGACCCCAAAACCTTGAGAGAAATTATAAATAGACTTAATCCATTAGTGCTAAGCACAATTGATACCGACATAAAGGGAGATGCTTTTGAGTATTTTTTACAAAAAACCACCTCGACAGAGAATGATTTAGGGGAATACTTTACTCCCAGACACATTGTAAAGACAATAATTCATTTAGTTAATCCCATTTTCAAGGAAAGTATATATGACCCCTTTTGTGGCACGGGGGGATTTTTAACCCAAGCCTTTAAATACATAAAAGAGAACACCATTCTTAATACAAAGCAAAAAGAATATTTAAAGAAAAAAACTATTTTTGGCGGAGAAATTACTTCTACCGCCCGAATTGCTAAAATGAATATGATACTTCAAGGCGATGGTCATGCTGGAGTATTAAAAATCAATAGTCTGGCCAATCCTAAAGATAAAGAGTTTGATGTTGTAGTTTCTAATATTCCTTTTTCTCAAAAGACAAAACATTCAGATTTATATTATAACGGAATCGCAAAAAATAATGGCGATGCTACCTGTATTTTACATTGTTTACGAGCATTAAAAAATGGTGGCCGAATGGCTTTGGTTGTGCCAGAGGGGTTTTTATATCGTGGACACCTAAAAGAAGTAAGAGAATTTCTATTAAATAATGCTAAATTACAATCAGTTATTTCTTTACCACAGGGCGTATTTCTTCCTTACGCAATGACGAAAACTGACATCTTATATTTTACCGAAATATCAAAAAAAACCGACAAGCGGTTTTTCTATTTTAATGTAAAAAATGATGGCTATTCTTTAGATAATCATCGTAAAAAAACACAAGGACCTAATGACCTACAAATAGTTAATTCAGCTTATTTTAAAAACGAAAAAGACATTTTATCTATTGGATTTAACATTATTGATTTAGAAGAAGTTAAAAATAATAATTATAATTTGGTTGGCAATCAATATGCTAAAAAAAGGAACAAAACGGGATGGCCAGAAGTTAAATTAGAAGAAGTGATTTTAGATATTAAAGATGGTGGCACTCCCTCAAGGAAAAAAGAAGAATATTTTAATGGGGGAATTTATTGGTGTGTTGTAAAAGATATAAAACCAGAAATTTGGGGGACAAAAGAAACTATATCCGAACTTGGTCTCAAAAATAGTTCCGCCAAAATCTGGCCAGTTAATTCAATTATTATTTCTTTAGGGGCATCAATTGGCCATGTTGGTATTGCTAAAATACCAGTTGCGACAAAACAGGGATTATCTGGGATTGTTGTTGATTCAAAAAAAATCGTTCCTGAATACCTATTTTATATCTTATCTAATAGAACTGAGGAAATTCAAAATATGGCGACTGGAACTACTATTCAAGAAGTGAGACCATCTAAATTTAAAAAATTATTTAGACTTCCATTACCTCCTTTAAATATTCAAAGGCAAATAATAAAAGAGCTAAAAATAAAAGAAAAAAAGATTAAAAAAAACGAAAAAGAGATAGAAAAAGCACAAAAAAGCATTAAAGAAAAAATAAATTCTCTTTGGAAAATATAATCCCATGTCTAAATCCAAAAAGAAAAAACTCAAATATCTCAAACCCCTCTCTTTATATCCCCTGAAACCAGAGCAAGCTCTGTCAGCTTTTATGCAAGTAAAACCGGAAAGAAAAAAGGTTTCAGAATTTTCTTGACATACCCTAAGGAAAAGATGTACAATAATAATGCTTAATGTTTATGCTTTGGACCAAAGGTGAGTAGTGTTCCAAAATAGAATTTAAGTAATTCTTTACTTTAATCCCTGACTATAGGGATAGTATAAAAGGGACACGTAGAGGTGGGCTTCTACGTGTCCTTTTTTTTTGAATACAGTGGGTCTTGAAGACAGAGTCAGTGACTCTCAATATGACCAAAGGGGGAATAGTAAATGACAGGGAAATCTAATGACACTACAGATGATTTGGATGATGAAGTGGATTTGGACCAGAAGTTTCTTGATAAATAAATAAGTAAAAGGTAAGATAAGTATGTGTTAGGATTGTGTGCTAATGGAAAAATAGAGAGAAGGATCGCTAAATGGTTTCACACAATATACAAAAAGCAAGAACAATGGCGGTCTTAGAAACCGTTGCCCTGCCACGTATGTCTTGGTTAATGTATAATTCCCCTTATCCAGAAAGGATTTCATAAGGGTAGGCTTTATAGACTACTCGCAAGTGCTTATTCTGAGATAAAATAATACCCTTGACAAATTTAGCTTTTTATGGCATTATTTAAAAAAGAAATTTGGTCAAAAAGTATAAACACTAATTGAAAACTGAATAAGGCCTTTCCGCAAAGAGGATAGCTCTCTGACGCGTTACTGCGGAGTAGGCTGTCGCTATGCCCGAAAGGGCAAGGGGTGGCAGTCAGACCCGGACTTCGTAACGCGTCGTCGGGAATGATGTTTGCGCCCCTTTTTTATTTGTGGAAAAGGCTGAGCATTTGAAGAGTTGACTTCAATATTATGTAGGAGGAAAAGATGAAAAATCTTTTCAATAATAACAATGAATTTCTGACAGCAAAAGAGGCAGCAAAACTCCTCAAAGTTAGTGTGGGGACAATTAAGAATTACATTTACAGGAGAAAGTTGAGGTCTTTTAAAACTCCTGGAGGTCAGCATCGAATATCAAAATCAGATTTGTCTGAGATAATTAAACAGGTTAAAAGAGAACCACTCTTTAAAGAAACAATGGATAATGAAGAGGTTATCAAAGAGTTAGAAAACTACTTATACTCTAGGAAAATAAAAAAGTCTGAATTGGCAAGACAAATAGGCACAAGTAAAAATAATATCTCTAGATGGTTAAAAAGGAAGAGTAAAATTAGTAAAGCTTGGCTAGAGGTAATGAAAGCAAAAGGAATTATTAGAGAACTATGAATTTTTTGTTCTGAACCTGAAATACAAATAGGAGGGCTTGTCTACGGTATTGGCCTTAGCGTGAAATTCTGATGCTATGAAAAAATAGTAGATGAAGATAAAACCATATCGGAAAGGAGGAGAAATGAAAAATCACAGCTTAATAGGCATGCTTGTATTTTCGTGTTTAATCTTGAGTGGTTGTGCTTTAAGTCATAGAGATGAACATTTTATTATTGACTCTGCTCTGCAGTTGAGGAAGGCAAAAATACAAGCCCAGACAATAGCTGGTTATCAAGTTCTTCTTAGTGACAAGATGGAAGACATAGATGTTTTTGGCGAATGGTTTGTCTTTAGCATGGATTTTGGAAGAAATGTAGAAATGTTTGTAATGAAAAAAGATGGAACTGAATTAAAAAGATTAACATTCAATGATTGTTATGACGGAAAACCTAAATGGTTTAAGTATGGTAGTTATGCTTCATTACCCAATATCATTTTTTATTCAAATATGGCTGGAAAACATAATTGGTATATGATGGAATGTGACGGGAAAAAAGTAGAAGAGATGCATACATACATATCACTAGATGAAAAGAAATGGCTTTTTAGAGATCAGGATAATTTTTATCTAATATATTATGATGGCCCGATCACTAAGGGGTATTCTGATGATAAAAATATTAAAGACTATTATTGGGCTAAAGATGGGGACATAATCTATATTACTGGCTCTGAGGAGCATAATGAATATTACAAATGTTCTTTTAATGGTAATTTTTCTATTATATCTAAAGAAGATTATAATAGGTTAAAAGAAGAATATTTTAAGTTAACTAAATGAAAAAAATATTAATAGTAAATGATAATAAAGCAATGGGAAAGTTATGTCAAAAGATATTGCTCTATTGGAAGAAGGAGTTTGTTGTAGAGACTGTTCAGAGTGCAGAAGAAGCATTAAAAATATTAGATAGTACTTTCAGCCTTGTAATTACTGATTTGAACATGCCTGGCTTTGATGGACTGTGGCTGGCGAAGAAGATAAAGCATAAGTTCAATGAGAAAATTCCTGTAATTATTATGACTAGGTTTATTAGCAAGGAAAAGATAGCTAAAGCAAATCATGCAGGAGTCTCTGTTTTTTTATCGAAACCGTTTGTTGCAGGCGATTTTCTTCTCGTAGTATCTCGCCATTTGGAATAATAAAAGAATCAGCAAAGAAGAATATGACAAAAGGAAATAAATCAGAATTGAAAAGAGACTTGAATTTATCAGTATTCTGGCATTGACTTTCATCCATTTCTTATGTAAAATGAATTTTGAACAAAAGGGACCGGATATCTGGATTTTTTATAATTTTTGGCTTAAAATCTTGAACTAGAGACAAAAATGGTAAGGAAATTCTTGATAGTTTTGGCGTTAATTTTCTTGTTAAGCATTTGTGTTGTGCCTATAGCATATTCATACGATTTAACTCATACAATTGGAATAGGTCTGGGCTATCCTTATTTTTATTTGGAGAATGAAAATTAAGCTATAAAGAGAAAAACAATGTCCAAGAGGATTTTTCTTAGTATAGTTATTTGTACGTCCTTAGCAGTCATCGCAAACTATTCCGTGCATTCCAGTTTAGCTTGGGCTGAATGGGATATCCAGACTGTAGATAACAGTATTAATGTAGGACAGTATACTTCGATAGATTTAGACGGAAATGGATATCCTCATATAAGTTATTGGGATCAAGGTAATTTAGATTTAAAATATGCCAAATGGACAGGTATTTCTTGGAGCACTCAGACAGTAGACAGCATTAACGATGTAGGTAAGTATACCTCGATATGTTTGGATAGAAACAACAATCCTCACATAAGTTATTTTGATGTTACCAATGGAGATTTAAAATATGCCAAATGGACTGGTTCTTCTTGGCAGAAAGAAAAGGTAGACTATAGTGGTAAAGTAGGAACTTATAATTCAATTGTCTTAGATAATAATGACTATCCCCATATAAGTTATCATGATGATACTCATTCTGACTTGAAATATGCCTATTGGAATGGCGTCTCTTGGAGTACAGGGACAGTTGATAGAAAAGGCACTACTGGCTCAGAAAGTTCAATCGCTTTAGATAATAGTGGTTTTCCACACATAAGTTATTATGAAGATGATCTTTGGAATCTTAAATATGCAAGATGGACAGGTTCAACTTGGTCTATAAAAATAGTTGACAATAATAAAAATGTTGGTAAGTTTACTTCCATTGTGCTTGATAGAAATGATACTCCTTATATAAGTTACTATGATGAATGGAATGGTGACTTAAAATTTACTCGTGGGTCAGGATGGACTGGGATTGAAACCGTTGATTCAGAAGGTGATGTAGGTAGGTATAGTTCGACAGATTTAGATTCAAATGATTATCCTTATATAAGTTACTATGATGAAACAAATGGTAACTTAAAGTTTACTCGTTGGAATGGCTCTCAATGGGTAAAGATGGATGGGACGCCCGGATTCGAGGTTGTGGATTCAGAGGGAAATGTAGGTAAACACACTTCAATCGCATTAGACAATAATAGTAATCCTCACATAAGTTATTACGATAAGACTAACGGAAATTTGAAATATGCTAAATGGATACCAACTGTATATTCTTTATCCACCTGCCAAGTAGTTCCGCTGTTAAGAACCTTTGAAGTGCAAATACAAAATAAATTGGCGAATCAAGCAAATATGGATCTAAACGGTTTGACAATTAGTTTTTCTTACGGTGATTATGAAGGGCAAAACCCAATTGGGACAATCTCTGGATTAAATATACCGGCGAATAGCTCTACAGTAATAAATTACAATTGGACATTACCCAGCACACAGGTCAATGGAAGACCTTTTTATGGGATAGAAGGGAAAAAGATATACGTCAAAGTAAGCGGGGGCGGACTTACATCACCAGTTATTACAGAGACCACTGTAAATATATATTGCACAGATTTTGAATGGCAAAGAGATGCGTATTCATTTGATAATTATGCTCTGACGTGGGAAGAATTTAAGTCTGATGCCAAGTACTATGCAGACCTATTCGACCCACCAATGAACTCGCTTCTTTATCCAGTAATATTGGCCCGGTGTTATAGTGCTTATATAACAAATGAAGGTGGATTATGTTATGGATTTTCAGCCACAAGTGTCCTTTATCGGGTTTATCCTAAGCTTAAACCTCCTACAGCTGTTAACACTTACAAATTCAAGTTTGACGATAAGTTGGCTTTGCTCGAAATAAATGAATATCAACGTCTTAACCAAATTCCTGATACTTTTGTGAAAATTTTTAGTAAATATTCAGCAAGTAAGGAATACGATAAACTTTTGAACTTGATAAAAAAGAACAATGAGCCAGCTTTATTAAGTTGGATGGCTCCAGGGAGATCACACGTTGTGGTTGGCTACAAAATAGTAGATTTTGGAGATGTCGCTTATATATATGTTTACAATCCAAATCATGGGTATTATATTTCAGGAGGAACTTCTGGTAACACGCCAATCGACGATAAGCCAAAGGACTGGCCGCACGATGACAATTTGACACAAAATTTCGTAGTATATTACAAGAAAACGAACCAAATGATTGTTCCAAAATCAGATTTAGTTCCAAATATTGACCATCAATATGCCAGTTATGACTATAATAAAGTATTTATAGATCAGGCAAAGCCATCATCTTCTATAGTCCTGGATGACCTAAAATCTATGCTTGCATTAGGTTTTTCTATTCCTTTTATAGTCATCGATCCGCTTATGGAAGTTGTTTTTAGCTGTCCAGTCGAACCGTTAATAAGAGATGAAAATGGTAAAAGAATCGGTATAGTAAATGGTTCACAAGTAAATGAGATACCCGGTGCGGTAATTAATATGACAAATGACCTCAAGGTGTTCTATTTACCTGTTGGGCTAAACTATAAAATAGAGATTACAGGAACAGGTTCTGGTACAATGTATGCATCTTTCTTTATACCGAAGGGTCAAGACAAGGTTTCACAGATGATATATAAGAATGTGCCTATTACATCAACGAGTAAAATATATTCTTCTCTTAACCAAAGTACCACACTCCATACAATGAGCATAGACACAAATGGAGATGGAATTATTGAGCAGGTAATCCATCCGGATGTGACAAGTAACAGACAGCAGCCATTAGATATGGGAGATTCCCTTGTTAGCAAAATACACAACTACCCTAATCCTATGAAAAGTGCTGGAACTACATTCACGTATTACTTATCAAAGGATGCAAAAGTTAGTCTCAAGATATACGATGTATCAAATGATTTAGTAGCTCAATTTGATAATTTGCCTGGGAATGCAAATATATGGAATGAATATCCTTGGAATGGCTGTGATAAAGAAGGTAAACAGTTGTCAAATGGAGTTTATATTTATGTAGTAACAGCTGATAGTGGAGACAACAAAGAATCGAAAATCAACAAACTGCTTATCTTGAGATAAGGACAATTAAGTAATGAAGAAAAAGGTCGCAACAATTCTATTTATAATGGCTTTTACAAAAATATTACTATCTGATTTGTCAGCAGAAGACGCCAAAACATCAGGCGCTTTTCTGAAGTTAGGAGCAGGAGCGAGAGCGGTAGGTATGGGAGGAGCATTTGTATCTGTCGCTGACGATGCTTCAGCCGTGTATTGGAATCCTGCTGGTTTGTCGCAGATTTCAGGGAAAGAAGCATCATTTATGCACGCCTCAATGGCACAGGATAGAAATTACAATTTCCTGACTTATGTCCATTCTTTGACAAGAATAGGCACGTTAGGAGTTAGCTGGACTAATTTCAATATAAGAAATATCGAAATATGGAATGATGAGAATGATTTGATTGATACGGCTAAAGATTCAGAAAATGCATTTGTACTATCATATGGAAAGGAATTTTATTCTAATTTGTCTGGCGGTCTTAATTTAAAGTATCTATATCAAAAGGTGTATGAAAATAAAGCATCAGGTTGGGGAATAGATATGGGGTTGATGTACAAACCAATAAATCGTTTATCGCTAGGATTAATGGTCCAAGATATGGGATCAAATCTCAAATGGGATACTGCTTCAGGACAAATGGACAAAGTTCCTCTTAAAATAAAAGGAGGTGCATCTTATCGTTTTTTAAATGATAATCTCCTTTTATCTACAGATGTTATTCAGATACTGGATAATAACGCAAGAGTCAATTTTGGCCTAGAATATAAATATGAAATCAAAAAAATCTCACCATCAACAGTCGCAATAAGAATAGGATATCAATCAGGGTATGTGTTGGGAAATTTAGCAGGAGCAAGTGCTGGACTTGGTTACAGGTTCAAGATTGGAACGACACCTTTTCAGATTGACTATGCCTTCACACCCTACGGGGATTTAGGAGTTGCCCATAGGATTTCACTCTTAATTTGCTTTCGGACAGAAATACACAATAAATAGAAATAATAAATGGGCGTCTATAGAAATATTCTTATTACCAGAATTATAAATAGTAAAATTGACAAAGACCCACAAATTATAAGAGATTGTTTTTTGTATTTTATCCCAAAGATTAACAAAGCAATACCTACTAAGATTGATAAGATTGATAAAAATAAAAAAACGTTTATATTTCTTGGTTTTTTGTATATTGTTCTTCCAGTGACGGTAAAGTTCTGATTGCCTACCCATCCTGAAAAAGTCCAATTTTTTACAGTTGCTCCCCTGTTTAGATTATCAACACAAATCACCATGTCATTGCCTATTACAAACTGATGGCATTCCTCTAAATAAGGCCTATATTGTTTGTACAACTTACATAATCCTTCGTCGGTATATTCTACTTTTTCGCATTTTTCTATAAGATAATCTCTATATTCTCTATATTCTTCCACATGAGCTATTCCACTACGAATATCGCCCTTTTGTCCAGGAAGAAATTGTTGTGGTTCCCTCGCGGAAGGTACTTCATACTTTTCCCATGCAGGAGAGTGAATGTATACTATATCTGAGCAAGTATTTTTAGTAACTACTATATTCCCTCCACAAGCATGACCTCCTCGAATTTCCAAACATTCTATTTCAGGTTCTACTTTATCAACGCGTGCGAAATAGGGTGGACAATAAGCTAGGATGGTAGGAATTAAAACAAATATCAAGAGTATGACCAAAAAAACTTTCTGTAAACTCCTCATTTTATTCTGTTTTATCATAATGTTTAAAAATTAGTTCTTTTTATACCTTTCTATTTTCCGCCACTCTTTCACTACCAGACATATTTATTTTTTATTTGCTTTATCATCCTTAGAGCTAAATTAAACCCACCAATCTTTAGAAATCTCTCATTTTCTCAGTTTTCATTTCTGCCATAAGTTAGCACAAATCTGTTTATGCGTCTTTTTCTTACTTCCTTATGAAAAAAGAGGATGTAAACAGATGGCTGGGAAAGAAAGGAGAGAGAACAGCAGTTTTGCGAATAATGACTAAGCCAATGACACCAACGGAAATCGGAGAAAAGATTGGATTGAAAAGGATTAGAGTGGAAGGATTTTTGGAAAAAGGTATTTTTAAATGCTTAACACCAAAAGCGAAGAAGGGCAGAGTTTACGGATTGACAGAAAAAGGGCAGAAGACAGCAAAGAGATTAGCAAAAGATGAAGACAGGGCTTATAGTTACTTCAAACCCGATATAGATTGGTATGCGTATGGCTGGATAACTTGCAGTAAACCAGTAAGGATGATTTTCAAAGCAGTAGCAACAGGAAGAGAAAGCGTAAAGGAAATCGATGAATACCTAAAAGCACCTGGCAGGCAGTTAATTTTAACCTACAGCTATAAATATAAGTTATTGAGAGATTTGGTTAAGAAAGGCCTTTTAAGTGTCTCCGGAGACAAGAGAAAATTGTTTGCACTTACGGAAAAAGGAATGAGGTTAAAAGAGCTGGTTAAGAAAGAGTAAATCTTGCTAATTTAGCTTTATTAAAAGATTTTAATAGCTGGAAGTATGAAAGAATATATCATTTACAATATATCCTTTCGAGAAAGAAAAAATATTTAAAGTAGCTATCCTATTAACTTGTTGACAAGTTAACAAGAAAACATGTTTGCTTCTAAACAGGTCAACAGCTCGGGGAAGCTGAGCTACGGACCCTTGAAGCTAACATGCAAAAATACAACATGATATAAAAACATTTCGTTGACATGTAAACAAATTAGCAAGCAAACATTTAAAACATTTTTATAGTCGGAAAACTAAAATATTATGGATGGAAAAATCATATTAATTTATGGCAGGGTTTTGTTAGGACAAACCGTAGCTATCGGACAGCTTGACAAGCTAGGCCAAAAGGCTGAGATCGTAAAACGAAATCCCTGTATTTTTTAAAATGGCGTCGCATGTTGCATATTGTGGAATTGATGTGGGATTAAAAATTCACACGGTATGCCTGTTGGGAAAAAATCAGGAAACCATTAAAAAATATTCCATCCCGAATGACATAGAGGGATTTCGAACACTCGAGGCTGATATAGATAAAAATACCCTAATCTGCCTTGAGCCAACTGGTGTTTACAGCGTTAACCTATTCCTTTACTTCAAAAGAAATGGCTACAATATTAAGTTCTGTGGAACGCACAGCTCGTTTTATTTCAGGCAATCCAGATTTAATAAAAAAAAGCACGACAAACTTGATTCCGTTGCCTTGGCAAAATACAGGATAGTCAACGAGGACTTGACATTTGAAGGCTCTAAACTCATTGAAAAGCTGGCCCAAAACAATTACGTTTGCGACCCTGACTACATAGCTCTTTCTGACTTGGTTGACCGATACATGAAAAAATCAAAACGCATGTCTATTCTCAAGAACAAGATTAAAAACATAATCGACCTTCGCTTCCCGGAAGCAATTCAAATTTTTTCTTCTGATAGAGGCTGCAAAGCCATTCTCAAAACACTGCAGCATTCAAAGGAAGATATCTTAAATGGCAAGGTAAAGCTGGATAGACTTAATGAAATTCAGGAAAAACTGAAGAACAGCATAGGGCAATACGATTTCAAAGTGTTCGACTTTAAAAATTATGTCGAAGAGTTGCGTATACTAGAGTACGAGGTCGAGAATTTAAAACAAGCCGTTAAGGAGCGTTTGTGCGTCAAGGGCTATTCTTCACTGTTTAACTATTGGGGTTTGGATACCATCAGTATCGCAATTTTAGTTACTGAGATAAGGAATATCAAAAGATTCTACAAGTTCAATCAGAATGGCTGCTTTAATAAGAAAAGAAGTTTAAAGGCATTTAAAAAATTTCTGGGAATAGCAGTAACTTCTAATCAAAGTGGTAAGCACGAAGGCGCTCATAAATTAACAAAATCAGGCAATATGAAGCTCAGGTCAGTTGTATTTATGATGGCAATGCGTTATATAAGTTTAAAGCCAAAAGGCAAATCCACTAGTTCTGAAAATAATGATTTAGACCCGTGCAAATTCAGAACAATGTATGAGCAACTTGTTGAAAAAGGATATAAAAAACTTATAGCCATAACAAAAGTGATGAACAAGATTGCTACAGACCTATTCTTCGTATTTAAGAATATTGCAAAAACTCAGAATCAAAAGACAGCATAACTAATCAGACATAACTAGATTTAAGCTTCCTGACACTTTCCAGCCAGTTCTCATAGGGCTTCAGTTCTCTCTCTACTGCCTTTGTTACAAAATATTTCTTGTGAATATCTTTCAGAAAGCAGAATAAATCCATTTTTCTAGCTACTCCTTTCTCAATTTCCACGAATTTCCTTTTTGGGTTGTAGTTCTCTTTCAATGTCTTCTCCAATTTTGTGCTTTCCATTTTCTGTTTCAAACTTTTCCATCCAATAACATCTGAAGCACATCACTATGTCACTTGTTATCCTGCCATGGATTGCAGATACGCTGATAGACAGTCTGTTTTGATCTTTTTCACCACAATATTTGCATTCCATGTTAAAGGTCAATCCGTGTCGTCTATAAAGATTGTGCTAAGATAAGGCAAAATTACCCGCGATTGTCATAAGTTTTCTCTGAATTTTTATAGTTGTGTTTCCCAAAATCACCGTAGAAACTGTTCCTGTAGCTTTTTATTAAATGGCAAAGTTTCATGTTTATGTCCTGGACCGTATCAGCTATTTTCAAAACAGCTTTTTTACATTTTGTTTCCAGATTGTCTTTTGTCATCATAAATTATCTATTATTTATTTCAAGTATCTTTAAAGTGACAACTATCTATTGAATGTTATTAAAAAACTTTGTGCCAATTTACGGTGAATTTTTAACCTTGAATCTTAAGTTTTCTTTTTATTTGTTTAATGTCTTCTTGCATTTCTGCAAACATTTTCTTCGGGGAGGGCAACTAACAGATTTCACTTCTTCCAACCTTAATTCCAAAATAAATAAAGGGTATTTTTGGTTAGCATGCTAATACTATCTAAACTGAAAGAATTTTCTAAGAACTGCTTTGTAGCTCGCCGCCTATCCGCCCCAGAGCCAGCCCTTGCCGAATATTGCTTTCAGAAATCATTCCTAGGAAGACGGCGACGGCGCTTCCCCCTCTCCCCATTCTGTTTCTCTTGCTGGCTTTTCCTCTTCTTCAGATTTCTCTTGTGTAGTAGTTTCTTCGCTGCGTTTACCCCACGCAAGGATTCCTAAGATAACGAAGTTTAGTAGAGGTATTAACATTAGCAAAGCTAGCCATCCTGGTTTGCCCCTAACTTCCGCAATTTTCCACCACCACCACAATTGTATAAATACATTTACAAAAGGTATAAATGCTGGTATTACTGTCCATAATGAAACCTTAGCAATCCTTGCAGCTAGAATAAAATTTAATATAGGTATCCATGCAAACCAAGAATTCCCAGTTCCTGTTTTTTTAGCTATAGTTATTAAAGCTAATGCTACATAAATATAAATTGGCAAAATAATTATAAGAAGAAAAAAGAGAAAAGGAGACCAAACAATAAAAGCTCTCTTATAAAAATCTGATCCAAAGATATTTAGTGGAGGTGAGGTAGATCCTCCAAAAGGTTTTATTTCCATCTCGTATTTCAGGGGTATTGGGGATGGTGAAAATTCTTTGCCGCCCTCGGATTCTTTGACTTGAAGAGTTGAAATAACTAAAAAATTTACTTCTTGTCCAATAGGCAATTGGATGTAGTCAGAAGAATTTTTTTCTGTTATAAATGTACTTTTTCTATAATCTAGAGATATTTGTTGACCATCCAAACTTGTAATTGACCCAAATGTTCCATTTCCTTCAATATAACTAAAGATTACATTAGCAGTAAGAAGAGAATCTGGGGGAGGTTCTATTTTGTAATATGCAGGATTTTCTCCAGATGCTATCCCACTATAATTCCCTACAGTAATGATTTCGGCTGTTTCAGACGAATTTCCTTGAGCACTGACTAAAGGCATTAAAAGTACAAAAAATAATATACCTAAAATACCTCTTTTCATTTTTGTTTATTTTTCAATAATTATGTCTCCAGCATTATATTTATAAAATTATCTTTTTATTCTTCATTTTGCCTCTTTTACACTATTACATAGAAGCCGCAGTTTTTATAACTTTCGCTCTTGGCTTGCCGTTTATTTGCCCCAAGTTGACACAACCTATTTAAACAAAAGGTTACTACTTCAAAGTAAAGGTTAAGTTGAAAATGGAATATTCACCATATATGCCATACTCAAACATAAATTCCAATTATGTCAGCTCTTACGGGAATTCATCCTATCAGCCAAATCTCGAGAAAATTGTTTCGTCTCACACAGACAAACCAGAGAAGGATTTCGTAAAGAGGATTCTTTCGGATAAATCAAGAACTCTTAAAAGCAC
>Ga0307380_10001602_pt1 | contig 32992 bp, 27 predicted proteins | sample UN3MG_FD_202239 | JGI IMG/M metagenome (GOLD analysis project Ga0307380, IMG submission 202239) | Soil microbial communities from Risofladan, Vaasa, Finland - UN-3 | ecosystem: Environmental > Terrestrial > Soil > Coastal area > Acid sulfate soil | place: Finland: Risofladan, Vaasa | collected...
AGTGCTGGAGCTTTGGGATAACCAGATAAGCGACATATCACCGCTCTCTTCACTAACCAGCCTGACAGAGCTGTATCTTTGGTGGAACTATATAAGCGACATATCACCCCTCTCATCACTCACCAGCCTGACACGGCTGGATCTTCACGATAACCAGTTAAGCGATATATCACCCCTCTCATCACTCACCAGCGTGACATACCTGGATCTTTTTTGTAACCAGATAAGCGACATATCACCGCTCTCTTCACTAACCAGCCTGATAGAGCTGGACCTTGCTTTGAACCAGATAAGCGACATATCACCCCTCTCTTCACTCATTAGTCTGACAACACTGTGGCTTTTGTCTAACCAGATAAGTGATATATCACCCCTCTCTTCACTCATTAGTCTGACAACATTGTCTCTACCTTTTAACCAGATAAGCGACATCTCACCCCTTTCATCACTCACCAGCCTAACATCGCTGGGCCTTGGGGGTAACCAGATAAGCGACATATCACCCCTCTCATCACTAACCAGCCTGACGCACCTCTACCTAGATCACAACCAGATAAGCGACATATCACCGCTATCAACCCTCACCAGCCTGCCAGAGCTGGTTCTTTCGGAGAACCAGATAAGCGACATCTCTACGCTATCAAGCCTCACCAACCTGACATACCTCAATCTCGGGCACAACCAGATAAGCGACATAGAGCCTCTGGTCGACAATCCTGGAATCGGTTCAGGGGATAAAGTAAATTTAAGTGACAATCCACTATCTTGTACCTCATTTTATACCTATATTCCACAACTCAAAGTAAGAGGTGTAATAGTTTATCATGACTGGCACTTGCAGAGATTGGAAGGTGATGTTAATTGCGATGGTAGGATTGATTCGGCAGACCTTCAGCTAATAGCACAGCATATAGTGGGAACAATAACGCTAACTGGCGATGATTTCCTTGCAGCTGACGTCAACGACAGCGGCACAATTGACGCAGTAGACCTGCAGTTGATGGCACAATACCTTGTTGGCACGATTCCAGCATTTCCTGGGGGAATGTTGAAACCTTGAACAAGTGATATCAGAAACCTGGCGGCTACCCGATAATGGGTGTTCTCTCTGTTATTATCCACAGTATTGACAGCCTTTCACCCCAGGAGTATCATCGCTACCACAAGTGCACGAGGTAGGCAGTGAAACAGGCAAGGATTGTTTGTATATTAATCTTGGGAGTATTGCTGATATTTCTACTTCCTGCCCCAATGGCTATAGCTCATGATGTGGTCAATTTCCCTGACCCCAATCTTGAGGTGGCGATAAGGGAGGCCATAGCAAAGCCCACTGGCAATATCTACGAGTCTGATTTGGTAGGGCTTACTTATCTTAATGCTCGGCATAGAGACATAACCGACCTTACGGGATTGGAGTATTGCTCTGACCTGATATGGCTGTGGCTTCCTAGGAACCAGATAAGCGATATATCACCCCTCTCTTCACTTACCAGCTTGAAAGGGCTTTCTCTCGACGATAACCAGATAAGCGACCTCTCACCCCTCTCTTCACTCACCAGCCTGATAGGGCTGGAGCTTGGGAGTAACCAGGTAAGCGACCTCTCACCCCTCTCTTCACTCACCAGCCTGATAGGGCTGACTCTTTGGAGTAACCAGATAAGCGACATATCACCGCTCTCAGGCCTCACCAGCCTGATAGTGCTGGGCCTTGAGGAAAACCAGATAAGCGACATATCACCGCTCTCATCACTCACCAACCTGACAAACCTACGTCTCACTTTAAACCAGATAAGCGACATCTCTGTGCTATCAAGCCTCACTAGCCTGACAGACTTGTGTCTTTGGAGTAACCAGATAAGCGACATATCACCCCTCTCTTTGCTCACCAGCCTGATATGGCTGGGTATTGGGGATAACCTGATAAGCGACCTCTCAACCCTCTCTTCACTCACCAGCCTGAGAGGGCTGGAGCTTTGGGATAACCAGGTAAGTGACATATCATCGCTATCTTCACTCATCAGCCTGGGTTTTCTCTGGCTTCAAAATAACCAGATAAGTGACATATCGCCTCTTGTCGATAATCCAGGGATTTCGTCAGGGGATTATGTAGGTTTAAACGACAACCCACTATCTTGCACCTCAGTTTGTACCTACATCCCTCAACTCGAAGCAAGAGGCGTAACGGTTGATTGTGATATACGAAGGCTAGAAGGTGATATTAATTGTGATGGCATTATTGACTCGGCAGACTTTCAGCTAATAGCCCAGCATATAGTGGGAACAATAACGCTAACTGGCAATGATTTCCTCGCCGCTGACGTAAATGATAGCGGCACACTTGACTCAGCAGACCTGCAACTGGTGGCACAATACCTTGTCGGGACGATTACAGCATTCCCTGGGGGACCCATTATTACCTAAACAAATGATATCAGAAACCTGGCGGCTACCCGAGAATGGGTGGCCTCTCTGTTATTGCCCACAGCATTGACAACCTAGTACCCCAGGAGTATCATCGCTACCACAAGTGTAAGAGGTAGGCAATGAAACAGGCAAGAATAGCTGTGGTATTGCTCTTGGGAGTATTGCTGGTCTTAGGACTTGCCTGCGATGGAGGTGAGGTATCGACATCCACTCCAACACCTACAACTACAACTACACCCACAGTTACAGCCTACATAAGCCTCATAGACAACCTTCGCGAAGCTGGAGCAACTGTTGTTGACACTGGAGGAGTGATACAACAGCCCTGCATTTCTGTCGATGGCAAGGCCATAACTGTGAATGGTAGCTATGTTCAGGTCTTCGAGTACGAGGATGCTGCTGCGGCTGATACTGAAGCTGCACTTATCTCACCTACTGGTTCTCCAATCAACAACAATGGGCAAATTTGTTTCATTAGTTGGATAGCACGACCGCACTTCTATAAAGCGAGCAATTTGATTGTGTTGTATGTTGGTGATAATCAGGCTGTAAGAGACGTGTTGGAGACTGTACTTGGACCACAATTTGCTGGCTCCTCAAAGACTGACTGGCTATAATGAAACTCGCCTCTCATATTCACCAACGTCAACCGAACAGAACCAGCCAGGCTGATTATTGGGAGGCGCCCGATAATGTGTGGCCCCTCTTTTGGGCACATAGCATTGACAGGCGAAACTCCCCGGCGTATGCTCAGCTCATATAATGAACGGAGAGATGCATTGAAAATAACAAGAATTGCTTTAATACTGCTCCTGGGCATCATGCTGACGTCAGGAATTGCATGTGGGGGAGGTGGAGAACCATCACCTACACCTACGTCAACACCTACAACGTATGAATGGACTCTCACCCAGCTTACGTTTTCGGGAGGTCAGGATGAATGGCCCTCGATCAGTGCCGATGGGACAAAGATAGCGTTCATGTCATGGGTGAAAGACGATGACTCTGAAATATTCATAGTAAACTCCGATGGCGGCGGCCTAACTCAGCTTACATCCAATACGGTGGAGGATTGGTATCCATCGATCAATGCTGATGGAACAAAGATAGCGTTCATGTCATTGGTGGATAACCATCGCTTTGAAATATTCATAGTAAACTCCGATGGCAGTGGTCTAACCCAGCTTACATCTAATACGGTGAGCGATGGCATGCCATCGCTCAGTGACGATGGCATAAAGATAGCATTCGTTTCATATGTAGATGGCGACGGGGAGATCTTCATTGTAAACTCCGATGGCAGCGGCCTAACCCAGCTTACGTCCAATACGATAGATGATGATTTGCCCTCGATCAGTGCCGATGGGACAAAGATAGCGTTCACATCATTCGTGGACGACGATGACTCTGAAATATTCATAGTAAACTCCGATGGCAGCGGCCTAACCCAGCTTACATCCAATCCGGTAGAAGGTTGGACGCCATCGATCAGTGCTGATGGGATGAAGATAGCGTTCATGTCAATAGAGTTCGTGGACTATGAAATATCCATAGAGGACTCTGAAATATTCATAGTAAACTCCGATGGCAGCGGTCTAACCCAGCTTACGTTTTCGGGAGGTCAGGCTGTCTTTCCATCGATCAGTGCCGATGGGACAAAGATAGTGTTCCTGTCATTGGTGGACGACGATGACCCTGAAATATTCATAATAAACTCCGATGGCAGCGGCCTAACCCAGCTTACATCTAATACGGTGAGCGATAGCATGCCATCGATCAGTGCCGATGGGACAAAGATAGCGTTCTATTCGATCGCTGATAACGGCCACCCGATCTTTTTACTAGAATTAATACCATAAGCGCCTTCCGACTATCGACGTTATGCGTGTACTGATTACAGGAGGTACCGGGCTTATTGGGAAGGCCCTGGCTATGGAGTTAGTCGGCAGGGGTCATGATGTTACCCTGCTTAGCCGTGACCCTAAAAAAGCTATTGGCCTGCCTGATGAAGTGCGAATCGAGCGTTGGGACGCTCATACTGCCGATGGCTGGGCTTCTCTAGTTGATGGAGCTGGAGCTATAGTAAATCTATCTGGTGAGAACATTGCCGCTGGTCGCTGGACGCCTGAGCGCAAGCGCCGCATACGCGAAAGCCGCCTGAATGCTGGTCAGGCTGTTGTCCGAGCAATTGAAACCGTTCCTAATAAGCCCGGAGTGGTCGTCCAAGCCTCAGGAATAGGCATCTATGGTGATTGTGGAGATGAAGAGGTAACAGAGGAAACACCGCCGGGACATGATTTCTTGGCACAATTCGCTATTGAGTGGGAACACTCTACATCCCGTTTGCAGAATTTAGGAGTGAGATGGTTAGCTATCCGCACTGGAGTCGTGCTTAGCTCGGCAGGTGGCGCACTAGGGCGCATGATACTGCCTCGTTACTTCTATGCGAGGCGTTTCGGAAGTGGACTTCAGTGGTTTCCGTGGATTCACATAGCTGATGAAGTGGGTGCAATTAGCTTTCTGATTGAAAACGAGGCTGCCTACGGATCATTCAACCTATCTGCCCCAAATCCGGTCACCAATGCAATGTTCTGCGAGCGTTTGGGAAAGGAGTTGGGCAGACCAGTACCGATACCCATTCCTTCTTCATTGCTGAGTATGTTCCTCGGAGAGATGGCGACGGCATTGCTTTATAGCCAGAGAGCTGTCCCGCAACGTCTATTACAAATGGATTTCACCTTTCGATTTCCTGGTATTGATCTAGCGTTACAAGATTTGCTACGTTAGAAGCCTATATCCAACCTGACCGCCGAAAATCAATCCAAGTAGAGTATTAGACTTGGATTGATCAGAAATGGGGTATATAGTCAGGTGGGCATTTACTCAGGAGTTACGGGCTACCCGATAATGGGTGACCCCACTTTTTTATATACCAATCACTTCGTTAAAGCTAATTCAAACGGAAATACTCTGGGTATATTGTGAACCCCATATCCTGATGCTGTGTCTCCCGGGTAGTAAGGGTAGCCTTTTAAGACTTTAACTTTTACTCCCATAGCGGCTTATAAGACCTCGAGCTATCCCCAAAACAGAGAAAGAGAGTACATTGCTACATCATTTCTAATAATTTGCCTTCAACCTTGCAGGGTAATAGGAAGCCGTTAAAAGCTTGTTTGACAGGAATCCCCTGGTCTCTGTGAGGTATTATAAAATGTATTGGTGACAGCGACTGGATTCGAACCAGTGACCTGAGGCTTATGAGTCCCCTGCTCTACCACTGAGCTACGCTGCCCTGGATAAGGATAGCACATAGTGATTTTCTGAGTCAATAACTCGTACTGAGCTTTTCCCACTCACCTGCCCTGGAGTGTTTATCTGCCCCGACAAGTCGGGGAGACCCCCGCTCCCGATATAGGCCGAAGCGTCGGCCGACCTGTCGGCCTCGGGGACTTCCCTTTACGGCTCCTAGTTATAATAGAGCCTATGGTTTTAGGCGCGGATGTGTTCTACTATCTAGCTTAACGGGGGAATAACACGTGATTACGGCCAGTAAAGCCTATGGGCCTCCCTTTTCAGCCCGGCGCGAAAGTCGGGGTGGGCAATTGAGATGAGCTCCTCGCAGCGCTGCCTTATTGTCTTGTTCCGCAGTTTTGCCACGCCGTACTCGGTCACCACCAGGTCGGCGATGTTGCGCTGCAGGGTTATCGCTGTGCCCTCCGGCAGGTGCGGCATGATACGGGATACGGTGCCTTCACGAGCGGTGGAGGGCAATACCGTTATCGAACGTCCGCCCTTGGAGAGCAGCGCGCCGAAAGCGAAGGGTATCTGACCACCGGCCACCGATATGAGCCGCGGCCCCAGGCTCTCGGCAGTGATCTGGCCGGTCAGGTCGATGGCCAGCGCGTTGTTGATGGCCACCATGTTGTCGTTCTGGGAGATAACCCGTATGTCCTCCAGCCACAGCAGGTCCACCAGGTAGAACAGCGGGTTGTTATTGATCCATTGCATGTCCTCCCTGGAGCCGCCGCCGATGGATGTCACCACTACCCGCTCAGGGAGCAGCGTCTTGCGCTTGCCGTTAATAACACCTTCGCGTACCAGCGAGATAACGCCGGGGGGGGTGGCCTCGGAGTGGAAGCCGATGTCCTGCTTGCCGTCGAGCAGCCCCATCCTTATCAGCGGCTCGGTGGTGCGACCGACGCCTATCTGCAGGCAATCGCCGTCCTTGATAAGCGAAGCAACGTTGGTGACGATGTCCTTCAGGTAGGGCTCGGGCTCCTTCACCACACGCCCGCCAAGGCTGCCGGTGCCCGGCTGCCCTTTGCGCGACAGGTGCTCAACGAAATAGTCTATTTCTGAGACGTGCACGTAGTTATCACCGTAGGTGCGGATTAGCCTGTCGTTCACCTCGGCTATAACTGTCCCGCCCTGCTGCCTCACGGCCTCTATCTCCTGGCGCTTGGTCCACAGCGACGCGCCGAAACTGCAGAAGCCGCGCTCGTCGGGCATCGACACCTCGGTGAGCAACACGTTGGGTGGCACGTTATCGGCGCCGAAGGGGATGATCAGCGGCAGGTTGATGTCGCACCTGCGCTCGTCGAGCATGTCCTGTGCGGTAGCGGTGGGCCACGATATCGTTATCTCGAAGGCCGCATCCCATCCGGGGTCGTACCAGCCAAAGTCATATCCGGGCGAGGGCGCCAGCACCTTCACACCGGTTAAATCCCCTAATCGGGCTGCGATCGCCAGTCCCACCGCGTGGGCTTCACGACCGGCAGTGAAGGCTACAAGGTCTCCCGACTTAACCAGCCCGGCTGCCTCTTCTGCTGAGGTCAGCTTCCCCTGATATTCTTCCTGCCAGCTTGGCATACTAATCCCTCACTTTGTTGCTTCGGGTGTAGCCGTTTTCGCCCGGTCTTCAAGGAAGCCCTTCAGCCCCTTGTCCCTTTTTGCTTTATAGAGGTTGACCTCATCGGGCCTGAAACGCACATATTGCAGGGCGAGGTGGGAGAGGAAGTGACCCCTCTGGGTGCCACCCACCCCGGTGATATCGAGCGTCCCGTTAATCCATTCCTTGGTGACGGCAACGGCCTCGCTGGGCAACTCGCTTAGCGCCTCGGCCCACTTAATCGCTTCCTGCTCAAGCTTATCTATGGGGACTGCCCTGTTGGCGAAGCCCAGCGCCACCGCCTCCTTCCCCGACATCTCCGTGATCGTCCGGCCGGCATAGGCTTTATAGGACCACAGGGGCCAGACCGGCCAATCGGTAATCCCATGAAGCTGGCTGCCGAAGCCTCGGATGCCAAACTGCGCATCCTCCGCAGTGATTATGAGATCGCAGCAGGAGGCCACTATCTGGCTGGCACCGATGCACTTGCCATGCACCTGGGCAATCGTGATCTTGGGGTAATCGGTTATATCCTCGAATTTGGTGCAGCGCCGCCGCTCGAACCCGTAATAGTCCACCAGCGTGGGATTTATGCCGGGATGAACCGGTGGGGACTCCTCCTTTTCGGGGGAGCTAAGGTCATGGCCGGCGCCAAAGCAGGTACCCGCTCCTCTCAGGATAACCACCCTGATATCGGGGTCGTCATTGGCCTGGTGTAGCGCTGCGGAGAAGTCCTCAAACTGCCGGTCGTTAAAGGCGTTCCTCTTATCCGGACGGTTAAAGGTTATCCGGGCGATGCGGTCGCTAAGCTTCTCATACAGGCTGTCCCGGTATTCCCTCTCTCGATACTCACCATTCTCCCAGTAGCACTTCTGATATTGAGTCTTGAATTCCCAGCCAAATCCTGTGGGCATATTGTGCCTCCTCAGAAATCATTCACATTTCTTAATATCGAGCCCTGAATTCCTGGCCAGTTACTGTGGGCATGCTACGCCTCTTATGAAAACTTTTCAAAAAGGGCATCCCTCTCCTTGAGGGCTGCCTTGAGGCCTTTCTTGTCCCTGACCTTGAAGAAGTTGAACTCACCAGGCTCCATAGTGCGCTGCTGCATTACCAGTTGCATATTGTTGGTAAATCGCCATGCCTCCCCCAGACCTCTGGCTTCCATAACGGAGTTGATAGCGTCCTTAGCGGGAGCGAGGCCATCGCCTGGTAGGAGGCTGATGCCTTTCGCCAGCCTCGTGACCTCATCCTCTAGCTCATCTCGTGGGACCGCCTTATTTATCAACCCGAACTGCTCCGCCTCGTTGGCGTCCATGTACCTTCCGGTGTAGAGTAGCTCCTTGGCCTTCTTTATCCCGATGAGCCAGGTCCAGAGGGGCATATGGGGAAGCAGGCCCATCCTGAGCAGGGGGTCACCGAAGAGTGCATCCTCAGAGGCTACGGTGATATCACATACCATTGCCAGGTAGCAGCCGGTGCCGAGGCAATGGCCATGCACCTGCGCGATGGTCGGCTTGGCCAGATTGAATATGTACTCCCACCTCCGGTTGCGGCGTCGCTCTGCCTCCATACGCCTCTTGATGGTGAGGTTTTCACCTGGCTCGGATAATACCTCGAAGGTTCCTACCCCGCTAAGGTCCTGCCCCACACTGAAGGCCTGGCCGGCGCCCTTTACCACTACCACCTTTACCTCCAGGTCTGGCTCAGCGGCGGCAAATGCCTCATCCAGCCCTGCCAGCATCGCATCGTTCATAGCATTCAGCTCTTCAGGGCGGTTTAGCGTGATCCAACCGATCCCTTCCTTCTTCTCGTAAATAATCTCGCTCATTTTATGTTCACCTCTTTTTAGGTTGGGGTGGGGGGAAATATTCTTTGAAGGGGGCATCCCTCTCCTCGATGGCTGCCTTGAGCCCCTTCTTATCCCGGACATCGTAAAAGTTAAACTCGCCACGGTCGGTGATGCTTCGTTCCGGCCGCTGGATGGCGCTGAGGACATAAGCATTACCCGCGAGCCGCCGAGCCGCAGCCAGCCCGCCAAGGTCGAGGGCCGCCATATTGAAAGACCAGAAGTCAGCTAGCTGATCGAAGCCGCCGATCCCCGCCGACTTGGTAAAGCCTTCGGTGACGCTGCTCATCTCCTCCTCCAGTTTATCTGCGGGCACCGCTTTCATTACCAGACCGATCCGCTCCGCCTCCTTGCCGTCTATATACTTCCCGGTGAGGAGAAGCTCCTTGGATTTCTTAAGCCCGATGCGGTATGTCCACAGGGGGTTGGGTGAAGCAAGCCCCATCCTTACCGAGGGGTCGCCCAACACAGCATTGTCGGTGGCGATGATGGCGCGGCAGGCCATTGCCAGGTCGAGTCCCCCACCCAGGCAGTATCCGTGCACCTGGGCGACGGTAATCTTGGGGAACTCGAAGATGGTTTGCCACCTCCACTGGTTTTGCATGTCGGTGGCAAACATATTATAGAGGTAGGCCTTGCTCCGGGGGTTAGGAGGCATTACCTCATCGGTGCCCACCCCGCTCAGGTCCTGCCCGGCGCTAAACGACCGCCCTGCCCCCTTGATAACGACCACCAGGGAGTCCCCTTCTTGCCTTACTTCATCGAGTGCAGCTAATAATTCCCGAAACATCGCGTCGTTTATCGCATTTAGCTTCTCCGGGCGGTTCAGGGTAATGGTGGCAACCGCGCCTTCGATTTTGAGGAGTACATTACGATACTTCATAGCCCTTCTTTCTCATCCCGATGGATATAGCCCATTTTAACTAGAAACAGGAATGAATGGCAGCTCTTGATCTAGTAAAGAACCTCCTCCGCTATCAGCCTTGTGATCTCCTCTTCAGGCATACCCAGGAGTTCTCCCAAGACATAGCCGTTGTGTTCCCCGAGCAGCGGTGCCGGAGCGGTGACCCTTGCCGGCGTGGCGGAGAATTTCCAGGGGGGTGCCAGTACATAGAGCTCGCCTTCTTCAGGGTGTTGCACCGGGGTAAAGCATTCCCGCTCCCGGCAGTGAGGATCATTGAAAAGCTCCTCATTGCTGGAGGAGGGTGTTGCGGCTACCCCCGCTCCCTGGAGCGTCTCCATTACCTCGTAATGGGTATGGTTTATGGTCCACGCTTCGATGAGCTCATCCAGTTCCTCATGGTGCTGCCATCGGCTAAATTGGTCAGTGAACCTTTCATCTCCCGCCCACGGCGGATTACCCAGGGCATGGCAGAGGGCTTCCCACTCATCGTCACGAGAGATGGCAATGCTCACCCACTTATCATCGCCCCGGCAGCGGTAACAATTATGGGGAGCCATAATATCATCGCGATTACCACTTCGAGAGTGAACCCTGCCGTTCATGGTATAGTCCATGATGGTCTCCCCGATTCCACATGTGAGGGCCTCCCTGGCGGAGAAGTCGATGAATTGCCCCTCGCCGGTCTCCTGGCGGTAGTTCAGGGCAGCTAGGATGGCAAAGGCGGCGCTGGTCCCCGGTCTCAGGTCCGCGCTGCTCCTCATGATTACCGGTGGGCCTTCTGCATAGCCGGTTACCTGCGAAAGCCCGCTGAGCGCTCCCATGGTCACGGCATAGGCGATGTACCCGCTTTCCGGGCCGGTGGAGCCATGGCTCGACGCCGAAAGCATTATTATATCCGGCTTGATCCCCCTGATGACACCGTAGCCCAATCCCAGCCTGTCCATGATGCCAGCCCTGAAGTTGTCCACCACCACATCGCTTATCCGGACCAGTCTCTTGGCCAGCTCGATCCCTTCTATGGTCTTCAGGTTGATGGTTGTTCCCAGCTTATTGGCATTAAGGCTGTTGAAACAATCGGCGGCTGCCCTTTCCGAGCCAAATACCACCGCCGCCTCCTGTCTTCGAAAGTGGTCCATATCCACCCGGCTCTCCACCTTGATAACCTCAGCCCCCATGAATGCCAGTAGCAACGTTATCTGGGGTCCGGCGGCATACCGGGTAAAATCGAGTATTCGCACTCCACTAAGAATATCCATATGCCTTTATCTTCGGTCAGACCACCCCTGCCGAGCCGAGCTTGGCCAGCTCCTCACGGGGATGTCCCAGCCACCGAACAAAGACCTCCTCGTTGTGCTCGCCAAGAAGCGGTGCCGGCCTCTTGGCCTGCCACGGTGTCTCCGAGAACTTATAGGGTGCTGATGGATATTTGACCTTACCCGTCCTGGGGTGGTCTATCTCCACGAAGAAACCCCTTGCCTTCAGGTGCTCTGAATCAACCAGATCCTTTGATGTATAGACCATGGCAAAGGGGACTCCCGCGGCCTGTCCTTCGTGATAAAGCTCCTCTTTAGGGTGATTTACCAGCCATTCCGTTAGCAGGGCGTTCAGCAGCTCGCCGTGTTGATAGCGACCGGCGTAGTCCCTGAACTTATCATAGCTAGCCCACTCCGGGTCTCCCATAAACGCTACCAGCCGGTCCCACTGCACCGATTCCCAGGTTATGAACACGGTGTAGCCGTCCCGGCACGGCAGGACACCACCATAGGGAACCCCCTGCTTCGCCCTGGTGATGACCTCTCCCTCATTGGCCGACCTGACCATATCCATCCGGTTGAGCGCCATAAGTGATTCCTGTTTGGATATGTCGATCCGCTGCCCGCTACCCGATTTCCCCCTCCAGTAGAGGGCGGCAAGGATGGCGATGGCGGCGCTTAGCCCGCTATCGTATTCTGCCAGGAACCTCCCAACCTTGAGCGGGGGGCGGCTAGTGTTCTCCACACCACCGGGGGTAAGATAGCCCTCGCCACCAAATTGAAAGACATTGAGCGGATAGGCCTTGTAATCGCGGTAGGGACCGCTTTGCCCGAAAGGGGTAATGGAGGTCATTATAAGCCGGGGGTTAATCTCCTTGAGGCTTTGGTAGTCCAGCCCCCGCTCTGTCATCCATTGGGGCGGGTTATCCTCAACCAGGATGTCGGCTTGCTTCACCAGTTCCAGAAAAATGTCCTTTCCGGTTGCTGTGGCCACATTTAGGGTGACCCCAAATTTATTGGTGTTTAAATAGAGGAAGAGCCCGCTTCCCTCCGCATCGGGTATATCATGGAGGAAGGGGGGTAAACTCCTGGCCGCATCGCCGCCTCCCGGCTCCTCTATCTTCACCACCTCGGCGCCCAGGTCAGCCAGTAGCTTGGTGCAGTAAGGCCCGGCTACCAGCTGGCATAGCTCCAGCACCTTCACGCCTTTCAGGGCTTCTTTGGACATGGTTACTTATCCTGCCCGTCCCAGGATGGTGATAATGGGCAGCAGGCACCCTGGGTGGCCACCCTGATTATGAGACAGCCCCAGCCTGACATCCTTCAACTGGCGTTCCGGTAGCTGTGCCTTGCCCTGAATCTGCTTATATACCTCGTAGCACTCCCTCAGTCCACTGGCAGCCACAGGGTGTCCGAAGGACTTCAGGCCACCGTCGGCATTAACCGGCAGTTCCCCGGTTAGGGTAAAGGTTCCGGCGTCTATGTCCTCTTTAGCCTTCCCCTGGGGGCATATACCGATGGCCTCAAGGGTCATCAGCTCGCTTATGGTGAAGCAATCATGTAGCTCCAGGATATCGAGCTCCTTACGGGGGTTGGTGATACCTGCCTGCTCATATGCCTGCTTCGCTGCGGCCTCTGTTTCAGGAAGGTGGATGTAGTCATAACTGGCATCCTCCTTCCCCAGGCCAGGGCCAATGGCAAGCCCGATTCCCTTGACTAATACATAGTCATCGCGGAAGCTTTTGGCCATGTCCGCCCTGGTGAGGATGGCGGCGGCAGCGCCATCGGTGTTGCCACAACAATCGAATAGACCCAGCGGCCAGGCGATGATCGGTGCGCTGAGCACCTGCTCTATAGTTACCTCCCTGCGAAGGTGCGCTTTGGGGTGGCGCGCCCCATTATAGTGACTTTTCACCGAGATCCGGGCCAGGGTTTTCCTGCCCTCCTGCGGGTCGATGTCGTAGGCCTGGAAATACCGGGTGGCGCCCATTGCCCACCTTCCCGGTGCGGTAACATTAATCCCCAGGACGGGGTGGGTGTAGCCAGCGGGAAGCCCGGCGAGGCCGGTATCCTTCAGCTTCTCAAAACCCACGCAGAGCACAATATCATAAGCCCCACAGGCTATGGCAAAGGAGGCATTTCTAATGGTCTCCATCCCGGTGGCGCAGAAGTTTTCCACCCGGGTGATGGGGATGCGGTCGAGCTTAAGCGGCCCAGCAATGCTGATCCCGCCGATACCGGAGAAGGCTGTCCCTACCCAGGCAGCCTGTATATCCTCGCGCCCCATGCCGGCATCCTCATACGCTTCATAGACCGCGTCGATAATCATATCGTCGGCGCTCTTATCCCAGTTCTCGCCGAACTTGCAGCACCCCATGCCGACGATGGCAACCTTGTCCTTGATGGTATCCATTCTCTTTTTTAGACCCTTAGGGCTCTCTCGGCGGCCGGCATTTCCAGTAATAGGTATGCATACCACCGGAATCGTGCATCTTGCGGAAGGTCATCTCCACCGGCATATCCGGCTCAACCTTTTGGGGGTCACGGTCGGTCATCAGGCAATACACCCCCACCTTTCCGTTCTCTTCTCTTTCACCGTCCCCATCCGCCAGGTGTACCTTGCTCACGATTGTTGGGGGGTCGCCACTGAGCGCCAGGTTATCCACGGTGTAGGTATATAGCGTGCCCTGTCTGTCAGAGAGCCGGACTCCCTCATACTCATCCTTGGCCCCGCAATAGATACACACCCGCTGCATCGGGTGGAAGGTGCGGCCGCAACGCTTGCACCTGGAGCCGTGGAAGCTGATCAGTTGCTCCCGTTCCCGCCACGCCACCGGAGGAAAGGCATTGGCCTGCTCCCGGGCCTGGGCCTCGATGGGGATAAGCCGGCGGAAGCGCAGGTATTTCTCATAGTTGAGAAGGGTCATCCGCGATGCCAGGTGGCTCCTGATCCCGCGCCTCTCCCTCACCCTCTCGATTTCCTCGGTTACCCGCATGATAAAGGCGTCACCGCCGTCGCCATAGTTGGCAAACAGGATTCTATCCCCCGCCCTGGCCTCCTCCAACGCAGCGATGAGCATCATTAAGGCAAAGGCAGCGCCGGTATTGCCTACCGTGGCAAACATGGGGTCCTGTACCTGGGTCTTGGGGTCAAAACCCAGTGCTCTTGCCATCTCGGAGTGTCTCCTGGGGTCGGGGGCATAGAAGACCGCCCTGGTGATATCATGCGGCTTCAGGCTGTATTTCTCCATTATACCCGAGATGGCCTCTCTGGTATTCCGCACATAGCCTTCGGCAAGGATAAACCTGTCTTCCCAGTTTCTGGTGAAGGTATCGGTATCCGTCCTCCATATATCCAGGAATTCGTCGGCGTGGGAGTAGCTGCCCTCGATCTCGCAGGCAACACCCTCATCACCTACTAAAAGGGCAGCGGCACCATCGCCAAAGTTCTGCTCGTAGTCCGATTGGGGCTGGCCAAGGCGGCAATCGGCGGCGGCGAGCATGACCCTCTTTCCAGATCCGCCCTTTACCGCATCGAGCGCAGCCTGAAGGGCGATCGTCCCTGCTCTAAGTGAGTCGGTAAAGTCAGCGGTGAAGATTTGGCGGCGCAGGTCGGCGGCGAGGGCAATAAGGCTTGCCGATTGCTTTTCACGGTAGGGCGGTGTTGTGGAGGCAAAATACAGGCCATCGATACTCTGCCGATCGCTGTCCTTCAGGCAGTCGATTATGGCTTCCACTGCCATGGTAGCACTATCTTCATCATAGTTAGCTACGGCCCTTTCTCCTCCCATAGAGCCGCGGTCCCAGGCGCGGGCAATCTCGTCCCGCTTCAGGCGGTATATGGGAATATATGCTCCGTAGGAAACTATCCCGATTTTCATAAGTTACGCTTGTCTGCCGCTATCTATAACGGCTCAGCTAGGCAGACTTTTTTTCCCTCTCCGGTTGGGGGGGAGCGGGATTGATGTAGCCGGTTAGCAGGGTCTTGGGCACCACACTAATAAGCTCATCCGTGGTGAATATGCCCTCCGGCTTGTATATGGCCCTTATCTCTACCGGTTCACTGTATATGCCCACTCTACCTGCCTCGGCATGGAATACCTGTCCATTGATATTGGCGGCCTGGTCGGTAGCCAGGTAGACTATGATCGGTGGTATGTGCTCAGGCCCGGGCATGTTCAAGACCTGCTCTGCCTGCTCTTTGCTCATAACCCCGGCCTCAACCCTCTTCCATGTGCCCTGTATGACTTCATCGTTCAGCGTCATCCTGGTAGCGGCGATGGGGGCGAAGCAATTAGCGGTTACCCCGTAGCGCCCCATCTCGCGCGCTATAGAGCGGGTGAGACTCACTATGCCGCCCTTAACCGCACCGTAGTTGACATGTCCCATGGTGCCGCGCCATGCATCTGACGTGACGTTGATAATACGGCCATATTTCTGCTCCCGCATCAACACGCAGGCATGGCGACAGGTATTGAAAGTACCTTTTAGATGTACGATCATTACGGAGTCCCACTCATCCTCAGTCATGTTCCAGATCATACGATCTCTGAGGTTGCCGTGACAGTTGACCAGTATATCGATACGTCCGAATTTGTCTACACAGCTCTGTATTATCCGTTGTGCTGCATTGAAGTCGACCACCGAATCGTGGTTGGCTATCGAATCGCAGCCCAGTTTTTTTATCTCCTCAACTATCTGGTCTACCGGCCCCACTTCAGTACCGCTGCCGTCCCTCGACGCGCCGATATCGTTTGCCACTATATTAGCCCCTTCCCTGGCCAGGGCCAGGCATACCTCATGCCCGATACCACCCGCGGCTCCGGTTACCAGGGCATTTTTCCCCTTCAGATTATCGCTCAATTCTAACCTCCTTCCAGATCTGCCGATTAAATATATCATACTGCAGCTTGCTTTTGCAAACGCTCTTCGAACTTCTTGGACCTATTTTAAGGTCATCGATAATTAAGACACTGCTGAAAAAGAGGTGCCCCGACCCCGAGGCTGACGCTTCAGCCTATACCCGGGCGGGGGTATGGGGGTGTTCCCTGCTGGCGGAGTTCTGCTGTCATCATCCGGCAGTTGTTCGAGGTCATCATCCGGCTTGACCGGATGATCCAGGCAGGTTGTCCCCCATTACTACCTCTCAGGGATGGTGGGAAAATATTGTATTGCCTCCCCCGAGGCCGACGCTTCAGTCTATATCGGGGTCAGAATCCATCATGTCTATTAACATAGACACAACGGAGGATGGAAGTGTGGCAGGTTTACACTGACTAGGCGCGTGGGGTTCGTCGGGACATATAAGGGCTCTGTTTTCATAATAATGACAGAGAACGTAAGTCTATTTTGGTGGCACTGTCAACGAGCACCCTCAACGATGTAATGTACTGGGCGAGTACACTTAGTTTACGATTGCTTCTGGGAGTGATATAATTAGGCGTCATCAGTTACCATCGACGCGCCATAAAGATTAATAACCCCCCCTGACTAACGGGATAACTGGGCGTTTCAACGCGAAATAAGGAGGTGGGTCTATAGATGAAGGACTGGCGGGAGGAGTATGAGAGGAGGATGGTTCCTGCCGAGGAGGCTGCAGGGCTGGTAAAATCCGGAGACCGGATTGGCTTTACCACCGGCAGAGAGGCCCATGCGGTAGGTCTGGCCATCGCTGCTCGTCTAGGAGAGCTTAAGGGGGTGCAGGTTTATGTCCCCACCCCGGGTTATGATTTCGGCTGGTATGACCCGGGCTGGGAGGATTCATTCAGTATCACCGTTTCCTTTCCGCTGGGGGTGAACCAGGAGATGGTCGAGGAGCGGAGGTGTGATATCGCTTTCGGCTCCCTTTTCCCCTTCGACCTGGAATTTTTCAAGCAGGGTCTCGATGTGCTGCTCACCGAGGTTTCGACCCCGGATGATGCGGGCTTTTGCAGCTTTGGCCAGTCATTATGGAATAAGAAAACCCAGGTCAAAGAGGCAAAAAAGGTGATAGCGGAGGTGAATCCCCGTCTGATCCGAACCTACGGCGATAATTATATCCATGTCTCGGAGATAGACTATTTTGTGGAGCATATCTCTTCCGGGGAGCGCCCCGGCGGTGGGAGCCTGTTGGGCAAGAAGGCCAAAAAGGAACCCGACTGGGCGCAAAGGGAAATTGCCGGGCACGTCGGCTCCATCATAAGGGATGGCGACTGCTTGCAGATAGGCGTCGGCCGAGCTAATGAGCCTCTGATTCAGTTGGGCATACTGGACGGCAAAAGCGATATCGGGTATCACTCAGAGGCCACGGTCCCCGGGATAATCCGACTGGTTCGGGAAGGGGTGATTACGGGTAAACATAAGAATGTTCGCCCGGGAAAGGTGGTGGTCACTTCGGTGGGCGGGGACACTAGGGAGGAGGTGCAGTGGGTCGATATGAACCCCCTGTTTGAGCTGGTAGACGTCGACTGGCTGGAAGATATCAGGGTGATCGCTTCCATCGATAACATGGTAACGATAAATCAGGCACTGGCCATCGACCTTCTGGGGCAGCCGACGGCGGAAAGCCTGGGTGCTCGGTTGCTGAGCGGAGCCGGGGGGCAGGTGCCATTTCAGCTCGGGGCGCTCCTGTCCAGGGGAGGGCGCGCTATCACGGTGCTGCCCTCTACCGCGGAGAACGGGACGATATCCCGCATCATGCCAGCGCTGCCGGAGGGTACCACCGTCACCCTGCACAAGAACTGCATCGACCTGGTGGTAACCGAATACGGGGTGGCGCATTTGCGGGGCAGAAGCGTGCGGCAGAAGGCAGAGGAACTAATAAATGTGGCCCATCCCGACTTTCGCGGCGAGCTGAGAAAAGCAGCACAGAGGTTATTCTGGCCCTAATATTAATATTTTAGTAAGGAGGAAGGATTGAGTTACTGTCTCTACGAGGTTGATAAGGAGAAGAGGATTGCAACGCTTACCTTTAATCGACCGGAGAAGCTGCATGCCCTGGTGCCGATGGACGATCTGGAGGAGGTTATCTCCAGGTTATACGAGGCAGATAGGGACGATAATGTGGCGGTGGTAGTCATGAAAGGGTCGGGGCGGGCGTTCGGGGCGGGGTATGATATCGATGCGGTGCGCTCGCGGCGTGGCTTCAGTGAGGATAAGCGTCCCCCGCAGAGGAGGAGGTACTGGGGGGTGGATGAGTGGTGGGGGCGGAGGGGCATCCTGCAGAAGATACTCACCTGTGATAAGGTGACCATTGCCCAGGTGCACGGCTACTGCTACGGAGGCCATTTCGAGATGATGTGTGCCTGTGACCTGGCCATCGCCAGCGAGGATGCGCTTTTTACCCACCCCGGCTACACCTATCTCGGCATCGAGGGCCCGATTCCCCTTTATGTACTCATGATCGGGTGGCGCAGGGTAAAGGAGATGATGCTTCTGGGAGACCCGCTCACCGCCAGCAAAGCACACGAATTTGGTCTGGTTAACAGGGTGGTGCCCCTCAGTAAACTGGAAGAGGAAGTTGCTGAGATAGCTGAGAAAATAGCCGGCCGGCCCCTTGACGGTATCGTGATGGGCAAGAAAGAGTTCCAGTTGGCGATGGACATAATGGGGCTTTCCGCCGGCTACGACCTGGCCAGCATTTCCCACACCCTGATGAGCAATCTAAAGTTTGGGCCTGGAGAGTTTAACCTGATGCGGGAGATGAAGGACAAGGGGCGCACGGGCATGTATTCAGCTAGAGACAAGCGTTACGGTGACCAGGCCTGGCGCGCGGAAGGTGCTGAGAAAAAGAAGAAAAAATAGACCTGAGATGCGTTGCCATAGGAGCAGGGGTGCCACGCGCGCCCCTGCTTACTTTAGCCGAAGGATTAGCGCTTTTCGGGGATAAACATGGCCCATAACAACACACCGTCGAGGAAAATCGAAACCAAGTGGCTAGTCCTGGCTGCCGTGATGCTGGGCAGTTTCATGGGCCCCCTGGATGCCAGCATAGTCAATACCGTTCTCCCCGCCATTACCCAATACTTCCATACCGATGTCTCTATAGCACAGTGGGTGCCGACGGTTTACCTGCTGACCATTAGCTGCCTCATCCTGTTCTACGGCCGGCTGGGGGACATATTCGGATACAGGAGGATTTTCCTCTACGGCCTGGCTGGCTTCACCGTCACCTCTCTACTGTGCGGTCTCTCACAGAGCATCTGGATGTTAATAGCGTTCAGGGCACTGCAGGGACTTTCAGCGGGCATGATTATGGCTGTGGGCATGGCTATCATCACCTCGGCCTTCCCGCCTACCGAGCGGGGAAAGGCCCTGGGCATCTACGCTATTAGCATCGCTGCGGCCCTGGGCCTGGGGCCGACTATTGGCGGCGCTGTCGCCGAGCATCTCAGCTGGCGCTACGTCTTTATAATCAACGTTCCCATCGGTGTAGTCGCCCTATTGTGGTGCTACCGGGTCATACCTCAGGGGGTCACCAAGCCCGGGCAGCATCTCGACTGGTACGGGGTCCTGGCCGCCTTCGTCTTTCTGCTCAGCCTGCTTCTCTATACCAATAGAGGTCAGGACTGGGGGTGGCTGTCCCCTGCCTCTATTAGCCTGCTCATGGTAGCGCTCATCTCCGGCGTGGCCTTTATCTGGCTGGAGCGGAGGGTGAAACAGCCGATGCTCAACCTGGCGCTGTTCAGAAGCCGTGTGTTCGGCTTTGCCAGCCTGAGCGCCCTTCTCAACTTCGTGGCGATCTACGCGGTAGTTTTCCTGACACCCTTCTACCTGACCTTCGTGTTGCATTATAGTATCCTCAAAGTGGGGCTGGTTATGGCCGCATCACCCGTCGCCACCCTGTTCGTGGCGCCCGCGGCCGGTGCGCTCTCCGACCGTATCGGCAGCCGGGGCCTGGCCTTCTGCGGCATGATCATCTGCGCCGTAGGTCTGTTCTTACTGAGCGGCCTGGGTGCCACCTCCAGCAGCATCGATGTCATCTGGCGGCTTGTCATCTGCGGTGTGGGAGGGGGGATGTTCCAGAGCCCCAATAACAGCGCCATCATGGGCAGTGTGCCGGTCATTCACCTGGGCGTTGCATCGGGAATGCTGGCCGCGATGCGTAATGTAGGAATGGTTCTTGGGATAGCTCTTGCCGGTGCGGTGCTGTATAACCTGGCTCCGGTGGCGGCCTCCGGTCAGATAGGCCCACTTGCCAGCGCGGAGGTGGAGGAGTTCCTCGCTGGCGTGCGCTGGGCGTTCATAGCCGGCGCCATAGTGGCGTGTATCGCTGCAGTGACCTCGCTGGCGGCGGTGGAGCGGCCTGGAGAGGCTTAGTCTATATGGTGCCTCGCCTTTTCCAATTCGTTCCGGAAGTCAGGATGGGCGATGGAGGTAAGGGCCTGGGCACGCTGGGCCATGGTCCTGCCCCTAAGCTCGGCGATGCCATATTCGGTTGCCACACAGTCAACATCATAGCGCGGCACGCTGGTGATGGTGCCCTCCTGAAGCTGTGGGATGATGCGGGAGTGGCGGCAAGACTTACCCTGTATCGATGAGGTAAATGCAATGATCGACCTACCGCCGGGAGCTACCGCCGCCCCCCTCAGCCACTCCGCCTGTCCCCCCACGGCGCTAATCTGCCTGCCCCTGATAGTTTCGGCATTAACCTGTCCGCTGAGGTCGACCTCGATCGCGGAGACTATGGTTATGAAATTATCGAACTGGCGAATAATATTGGCGTCGTGGGTATAGGTATAGGGGTGCATCTCAACCTGCGGGTTTTTGTGGATGAAGCGGAAGAGCTTATCGGTGCCGGCGGCGGCGCCGCTCACTGTTTTACCCCTGTCGATTGCCTTGCGCTCGTTGGTCACCACGCCGCTATCCATGAGGTCAACGGTGCTATCGCTTATCATTCCGGTGTGGATGCCAAGATGGCGCCGGTCACCGAGCATTCTGACCAGGGCTTCAGGTATGGCGCCCACGCCGATACAAAGCGTGTCCCCGTCAGATATGCGCTGGCTCACCACCCTCGCCACCGCCTCCTCCTCAGCGCCTATTTTGGGTTCGGGCCAGGGCTGGACTGGGCGGGAGACCTCTACCAGGTAGTCGAGATCGCTTACGTGTATGAGGCTATCGCCGTAGGTATACGGCATCTGCTCGTTCACCTGTGCGATGGCAGTGCGGGCAGCAAGCGCTGCATCGCGGTTGAAGCCGGGAACAGCCCCGAAGCTCAAGTAGCCATTCTCATCAGGCGGGGAGACATGCACCAGGGCAACATCCAGGGGCACGGTTGTGGTAAACAGGGAGGGGGTCTGGGTCAGGCTGACCGGCAGGAAATCGATGGTGCCGTCCTCGACACCTTTCCTCAGGTCGGGGCTCACATGCATGGTTACGATATGAAAAAAATCGGTGAAGCCGGCATACGGGGAGCCGGGGATAACCCTGCTGTCTAGCAGATGAGTGCCCTTGAGCCTCTCCCTATCCTCAACCAGGGCATCTACCAGCGTGCGCGGCTCGCCGCAGGTTCCCTCGATAAATACCATATCGCCCGGTTTTACCGCTGCGATCGCTTCCGCGGCGCTTGCCTTTCGGTGAGGTTTATCCCCCACTACCCTTATCCCTCCACACACCGTCGATATAAACCTTCTCCTTCCCTTTCTCCCAGTGCCCGCCGAAGACGGTGGTCTTATATTCATCGGGAAGCACTATGCCGTGCTGGGTAGCGTATTTTATCATGCGGGTCACCTCCACTACCCGTATCCCCACCTGTTTCGCCATGAGCATTCCCCTTCTGTCGTCGCGCACCCCATTCTTGAGGTATCTCGGCCTATCTCCAGAAAAGATCGTACTGGTAACACCCCAGCCCCTGGCCACGGGTATCATCATCCTCTTCACCAGGTTCTCCATCTGGTCCAGGCAGGCATCGAAGCCTAGGCCGAAAAATCCCACGGTCAGGTAGCCGGTAACCTTGTTATTCATTAGCTGGGTAAAGATGGCGTAGTATCTAACCCTGGACCAAAGGACAGTGAGCGGGGGAGACAGGGTCAGCCCCCACGTCGGTGCGCCGAAGATAATGCCGTCGGCGGCGACAATCTTATCGAATATCCCCTGGGCATCATCCTTTACCTTACATGGTGCCTTATTCTCGATGCACCACTGACAATTTTGGCACATGGCGATCTTTTTACCTGCCAGCGTGACGAACTCGGTCTTCACTTTACCGATTTCACCCTCCAGCTCCCTGGCTCCCTTGAGGCTTTCTTTCACAAATGTGTCGCAGTTGCCGTCCTTAACCGGTGTTGCCGAGAGGCCCAGGATATTAATATCAACCTCGCTCATGCTGCCCGTCCTTTCGATAGTTTATCTTGTAGGATTATAGCTAGCTTTAACACTCCGTGTCAATTTTATACTAGTCCGGCACATCAGTGATATATCACCTTTGTGGTTGCCTGTCACAAAGTGACCAGTATGCTTTTCATAGCTAAGGCAGCATTAAGGTAAAATGTATGGGGGTATTAAAAAAGAGGGGGCCACCCTTTATCGGGTAGCCCTAAATAACTACAATATGCCAGGCTATTCTATACTATCTGTGCATTTCTTGCCCGTTTCCCGCTCATAGGCCTTGCAGTGAGGGCAAAATAGCCTGTCAATGGAAGCTATTGCCTTCAATACCTTGTTACCACGTTTTGCCCTAGAGCAGATGGGACATTTATCCCTGCAATAGAGTGCCTTTTCACTTAGTTCAGTCATTTCTTTTCACCTCCTAGCTTACCCTTCCACCCTCTCCAGCACCTGTTGCGTCCTGAGTAGCGCCTCAAATCGATCCAACTCTAACATTTTACCTGGACCGATTTTGGGTGCAGGTCAACGTGACCAATGCTATTCGGAGACCGTTTAGTTGGTCGAATTATCTGTTAATGCAGGAGCTATTTCATTAGCCCATTTGCTAATAGTATCCCAGTTTCGAAAGTCACCTTCCTCCATTAGACCTGATTTGTCTAGTTTAGCCATCACCTTCCAAGAAAATCCCACCTTGCTATAGTCAATCTTACCAGCAAATAGCCCAATACTAACTGGCTCACGTATGCGGTAAAGCGGCTCCAGGAATCCTTTGACCTTCTCCCTATTCTCTGGAGTGTTTTGTTTCATAGTAACGCCCACGATGAAATAGGCCGTCTTCATTCGACGGAGATTAGACTCATTCTTCGTGGCAAATTTCACTGCTTCTGAAAGCAACTTGTCCATCCTGGTGGCGCTGCCGATGATGATATTTTTATATTGTGAGATATCATTTACTGCATTCACATTGCGAACATCGACTTCAATACCCATATTGCGAAGAACCTGACCGATGTATTCAGCAATTTCGGCAGTTGACCCATATTTACTTGCATATGCAATAAGTATCCTATCCTCCATAAGGCTTCGACTCCTCGGGATTCTCAAACTGGCATTTCGGGCATTTCATGTTTATTCAGCTTTGAAGATTACAAGCCGATTACTGGTGGGGACATCCTAGACGACTGAGAGGCTGTTGTCAATAGGTGGGGGTTCATGATGTAATTACAGCATTGGAGTGTGCGGTTATGCTGGCAAGATAAGGGGCCACCCATTCTCGGGTAGCCCCTCTATTTTCTAATCTGGCCTACAATTGGTAAATTTCAAATTCCCGCCGAACTTTTCGGACTCCAAATGCCCTTCCTCCACTTCCTGCGCTACCATGACACCATGACTTCATAAAATCACAATGATTAGCCCCTTGACAAAACTGATACCCTATGTTATGATATATCCCGATATATCGGGATATAACTCGATATATAGGAATGACCAATTAAGGAGTTGGCAATGTTCAATATGCATAGAAGATTCCAAAGACCTTGTTTTGAAAGCCCATTTCAGAAGGGAGACTTGAAGTATGTCATCCTTGACCTAATAAAAGATAAGCCTCGATATGGCTATGAGGTGATCCGGATATTAGAAGAGCGCTCTCACGGTTTCTACACACCCAGCCCCGGGGCCGTATACCCCACGCTTCAACTACTTGAGGAAATGGGGTACATTTCTGCCGCCCAAATGGATGGGAAAAAAATCTACACGATAACAGATGAAGGTCGCGCTTTCCTAATGGAACACGGGCAGTTCGCTGAAGGTATAAAGAGGCAAATGAGAGATTGCTGGAGTTCGGAGAATACTGCAGAGATACGCGAGACTATGGCCGAAATCGGGCGGCTTGGACGTCTGGTTGGGCAACGTTTTCGCGGTATAGACACGGAAAAGATGCGGAGTATTCGAGAAGTCATATCGCGTGCTTACAGAGATATTGAGACAATACTGGAGAAATAAATGGAGGCCGAGTGTACATGCAAAGCTGCTATTAATCAAGTAAATACAGTTCTATATAGCGGGGAGAAGTTTGAAAAATACAATTCAGGTGTAAAGTCATCCATAAGAATAAAAAGGTAAAAGGAGGAGAGAAAATGGGCACGATGGACGAAATGATGGAAGCGATGATTGGGAGTATGAGTAAGGAAGAAAAACAGGATATGATGGTAAAGATGATGGAAAAGTTTTTCGCCGATATGACGGCAGAGGACAAGCAGAGGATGATGGAGCAGATGATGCCTAGAATGATGATGGATATGATGGGTGGAGATGAAAGTGCTGGCGGTATGATGGGAATGATGTCGCAGATGATGGGAAGCGGTAAGGAGAAAGGAATGCCAATAATGCCAAATATGATGACTCAGATGATGCCCCATTGTCTAAATATGATGCTTCCCAATGTTCCAAAAGAAGAGCGTGTTGAATTTGTACTGGATATGGTTGCGAAACTTATCGAACAGGGTTCTGTAGGGATGACGGATGAAGAAAAAGATGAATTTATGGCCAGAATACTTGAGAAAATTACATCCTGAGATATAAAACTTACGGTTGACCAGAGCACGATAATAGACTCAAGTGTCATGATTATGACACCATGATCAGAAAGCAGTGAGTCAATGTTTTGTATCTACAGTGGACTAAAAATGCGATTTCGACAACGTAACTCGGGGAGAATCAAGAGGACTCCACTTCAGGGACCCCCGTTTTTGAGCAGAACTGGGCAAAATGGCAGGAGCAACAAAACGCCATATTGTGCAACAATGACCATGTGAATGCCAGTTACAGAGTGACTAGCATGCTTTTTGTAGCTAAGGCGTCATTGCGGTAGGTTGCACGGGGTATATAATACAGGGGCTACCCATTCTCGGGTAGCCCCTCTTCATTTGTTAACAAATGTCTGTAGCTTTAGGCCACATGCCTCCTCTTCATCAGCACTATGACTCCCATAGCTACTGCCATAAACGCTGCCAGCCCCAGCCAAGGCGCGAGTACAGCTAGCCTAGTTATGGAGTAGATGTCGCCACCTACGGGGGTACATTCATAGCTTACGACCAGCCGAGGCCAGTACCCTTCTCCTTGTTCACAGGCATTAACTGTTACATACTCTGGTCCGAAAGGTTCAGTATCGGTAATATCACGCTCACTTCTAAGCCCCAGTTTTGTTGTTCCCGTTTTTGAAATCCACCCTATTCCTACCGTATTTAGCGGAATGTCATTATAAGCAACGATAGAGAAGCCAGATGTGTTGAACGCTCCCCCGCTCGTAGTCTGACTTAGCAGGTTGCCATAATCCGATGTCTGTAACGGGTCATTAAGCACAGTCCCATCTACCACAGTAATATTAAAGTCGGTATTACTAGCATCGCTATACCCGTACAGCGATAGAGTTGCTGACGTAATTTCGGCAGAGTCAGGTAAGGAACTGGTGTCAAAAAACAGTCCAGCACGATAAATAGCCTTCGCTGAACCGGGGGCATCTTGTCCTATAAGTAAACGCCCCGAACTTTGAACAGTTCCTGAAGGACAATCGTGAACAGTATCGTAACCCCCAGTTACGTAATATAAATAGCCATCGGAGGCACTTGAATAGAACGTAGCCTCGCAAGTATCTGCTAATGCCATCTGTTCCTTAAAAGGTATCAAAGCGAAGAGGAGTAACTCTGCGAGTAGTGCTGTACAAACTAGTACTATCATGGCTTTTTTAACATTCATAGTGAAGTTTCCCTTCTCAATTAAACCAATGACACAACTTACGGGATATGAAGCTTTAATATTTTATATTACTACCATTCATACGTCAATTGCCATGACTAGGTTATATGCGCTATATCCATCACTTATGAATAGTGCAAGGCATCTCTAAATAGAGCGGTCTTTTTATAGAAGGATGCGCCCTGGCAATAGTAGCTGCACAGGTTGGGGTTCATGTATGCAACAACAAGCATGTGGATGCCAGTTACAAAGTGACTAGTATGCTTTTTGTAGCTAAGGCGGTATTAAGGTAGGTTACATGGGGAAGCGTTTGGCGTGAATGAAGTAGTTGAAAGATTGGAAAGGGTGGTTGTGAAGGTGAGGAGGCGCCGGTAGCGGTCGTGAAGTAGCCCAACACTACGACCTATGCTAGTTCACAGTTCGAATCATGCTCGGGGAGCCAAGTCGTGTGATAGATAGGACTTCTCGTTCAGAGGTTCTATCTTTTTCTATGGGCATAGGGATAGATTCACCGCAACCAACTACCGGACGCGTTCGATCTGAAACCGAGCGAGATATAGACGGCATCAACAAGGCTTTGTCCCCTGGGATTCAGCCCCAAACCAGGGCCCATCTTATTCATCATGTAGCCGAATGAAATCCTCTCACGTGGGTCAGCGAACCCGATGGACCCCCCGGCTCCCGGGTGGCCGAATGCGTCTTCGCTTAGGATCATGCTATCCTGCATGCCCGGAGGTTGTCTCCTATTATCGTGTGATTTGATAAACCCCAGGGAGAATCGCATGGGGATAAGGAGTGTCATATCTTGGCCAGTCGAGGAAGACACCGTAGACATCCGCGCAAGGGTGTCACGATCCACCAGATTGACGCCATTGAGGCTTCCTCCGCACGCTAGTGGAGCATACATGCCGGCAAGTCCACGAGCATTTGTTATACCGCCAGCCCCTCCGACCTCAGCTGCATGGATGGCGCGCGAGTCAACGCCGTCCACGGTCAAGGTGCCACCGTCGTTAAATAGCGCTAGGCCCTGGATAGAGTTCGGATCTGCCAGGGCAGTTCTCATAAAGGGTGTGTCAAGCATTTGCTGAGGGTCGAACATAATGATCTTTGAGACCCGCGGTTCCATCTCCTCTGGCAGGCCGATCCAGAAGTCAAGCCCGAGAGGTTTTGCCACTTCGTCTTGGAGGAAGCGACCGAGCGATTTGCCCGATACACGCCTCACCACCTCACCGGCCAACCACCCAAACACCACGAATTCATAACCATGTCGTGTACCAGGCTCCCAGAATGGCTCTTGCTCCTCAAGTGCGTGTACCATTATGTCCCAGTTGTAGTACGCCCCTTGGGGTAACGGCTTACGGACATGTGGGAGACCCGCCTGGTGGTTGAGTAGCATCTTCACCGTGATGTTCTCCTTACCGGCCTTACCAAACTCGGGCCAGTATTTCACTACGGGAGCGTCAATATCCAATAGGCCCCGGGAAGCGAGGATATGGGCACAGAGGGCTGTCGCCCCCTTAGTGGCGGAGAAGACGACCGAGACCGTGTCCTCCTTCCATGGCTCGCCGGTGTCGACATCAGCCGTGCCGCCCCAGATATCTACAACAGTTTCGCCGTCCAAGGTAACACACACAGAGGCCCCGACCTCTTCCCGCTCCTTGAAGTTGCGCTCGAATTCCTCGCGCACGCGCTCGAATTTGGGGGCACACTTTCCTGAAACAGCCATGACTAACCTCCCTTATTTACCGTACTCCTAGTTTGAAATTGAAACGGTACTAACCCCCGACGGGGATGTGTTTCTTGCGGAATTTTCGATGGGGATTAGACCACAACTAATAGAGCTTGTCAATCCTCCAAGGCAGCGGTGCGAGTGAACAGGCTGCAAAGGATGCGAGTTGGCCGGATGCGGGCTGGGGGAGCTAGGCTGTCAATGTTGTGGACTATATAAGAATAAGAGAGGGGCCACCCATTCTCGGGTAGCCTCCCGTAATCTTCTCATCCACTGTTGGAGAGTCTACGCAATGCGTCTTCTCTTCGTTATCACTAAGACTGCCAAGGCCACTGCCATCAGCGCCGCAAGAGCAAGCCACGGTGCCAAAATGGCTACCCTGTTCACCGGGTAGACCTCGCCCCCAACGGGTGGAACCCCGGGGCCTCCATCATCAACTATCTCGCCGTCTTCCCCGGTCAGGACATCATCGCCCAGTCCGTTATCTACCAGCGTTATGGTGACAATGTTATCCCCATCGTCGTCACCCATAGGCAACTGGTACCAGTGATTGGAGGCATCGCCGGGAGTTGGGCCGCACTTCCAGTACTGGGTTCCCACCGGGACGGCAGAGGGAAGCGTTATGGTGACAGTTACGCTCTCGCCGTTGGATAGCCCTGTAATATTAAATGAGAAGAAGCCATGTGGGAACTGAAGATTCCCATTACCTTCAGCGGGGCAGGATAGCGTTGACTTAGCATGGGCGTTCAGGTTCTGTATCGTGCCCGAGCTTGTAGAGAAGGTGGCATTGCCCGTGACGGTGGCTGTGGCTACCGTGGCGCTAGTAGTGGGCGTAGGAGTAGGAGTAGGAGTAGGTGTAGGTGTAGGTGTAGGTGTGGGTGTAGGTGTTGGAGTAGGTGTAGGTGTAGGCGTGGGTGTGGGTGTAGGAGTTGGAGTAGGTGTTGGTGTCGGTGTCGGTGTCGGAGTAGGAGTGGTGATTTCAACCGTCACCAAATGAACTGAGCCACCTTTATATGCTATGGCGTAAACACCATTGGCAACATAGACCATGCTGGGCTGATCACCCTTTAAATCATCAAACTCCAGAAAATCTACAAAGGTTATATTACCAAAACTGGCCCCGGCGGTGAGATTTATCGTAAACGTTTTCAGGAAACCAGCATTGTCAGTTCCTTTGTAGGCCACGGCGACAGTATCATCGGAAACACGGACTATACTGGGCTCGTCACCCTTGTCGTCAGTTTGATACTTATAGGTAGCTAGTATGGGGTCAGTTATGCTGCCATTGGTGGCAATCTCAACCGTCGTCAGATTACCTGAGCTACTTTTATATGCTATGGCGTACACATCATTGGAAACATAGGTCATACTGGTCATACTGGGCTTCTTACACTTTACCTCATCAAACTCCAGAGAATCTACAGGGGTTATATTGCCAAAACTGGCCCCGGCGGTGAGATTTATCGCAAACGTCTCCAGCCAACCATGATCGTCAGTTCCTTTGTAGGCCACGGCGATAGTATCATCGGAAACACGGACTATACTGGGCTCCTCATCCTTGTCGTCAGTTTGATACTTATAGGTAGCCAGTATGGGATCAGTAATGCTGCCATTGGTGGCAATCTCAACCGTCGTCAGATTACCTGAGCCACTTTTATATGCTATGGCGTAAATATTATTGGAGACATAGGTCATACTTGGCTGGTCACCCACGGTGTCAACCTCTAGTCTATCTATTACTAAATCACCTATGTCGCCAGGATCCCCCAGTGCGGCATTGAGGCTCAGCAGCGGGACTGCCAGCGCCGCTGTCAGCACGGCCGCTATTGATAGAGATGTAAGCCATTTCTTCGTACCCGTGTTCACCCTTTATCTCCCTTTCGGATTTGGCTATCCCTCTAATACAACAGGTTCAAAAATGCCCTCACCGGTGTATCTAACACTAAGACAATCAGTCACTATATACTATGCTAATACAGGCGTTCTCAAGCAATGCAACTATTGGCGAAAACAGAGGGGCCACCCATTGCCGGGTATCCCCCTACAATGCGGCTGGTTATGCTACCGCTTCTGACTCACATTCCCGCCGTCTTTCACCCTAAGACCCTCCTGCGCAGCAGGTATGACAGAATGTCCGCCCCCTTATCCCGGCAGGGCGAATATCGCTGTCACTGCATTAAGGAATCCTAATTGATTAACTAGATAGGCTTATCCAGATAATCTTTTTGTAATTTCAACTACTTGGCTCAGCTAAGCGACAGGATGCACCTTGAAAAAGACGAACGGAACATAGCGTTGCACCATATCGCCAATTTCCTCCTCAGTTTTACCCGCTGTGATTGTGGCTATCTGCAGGAAGCGCCTCTGGTAAAACTCTCATATGAACGGTAACACAAGATTCGCCATTTGTCTGTAGAAAAAGTCTGTATTTTTTGTGGGGAAAGTCTGTATATTTTTGTGTGGGGAAAACCCTGACAATATTTTGGTTTATTGTGGGGAGGCCTTGACACAGGTCAATACCGTAGTGCAGGCTGTCAGGCATCAAGGATGCAGGTTGTGGACAGCCTCATCGTGCAACAATGACCATGTGGATGCCAGTTACAGAGTGACTAGCATGCTTTTCATAGCTAAGGCAGCATTAAGGTAAAATGTATGGGGGTATTAAAAAAGAGGGGGCCACCCATTCTCGGGTAGCCCCTAGGATTCTTAACCCCTCACTCTCTTAACCCCTAATAATATCTCCACTTCCCATGTTTGCCACAACACTCAGTGCATAAGCCCCTGAACTCTGGGATGCTGGGGTGACGATTATAATTATGACCCACATGACGACTCCAGCGGCAATAGCAGCAGCACCGAATGCCCGGCCGTGAGCACTTTCGCTCTTACGATACATGACGATGCCACCTGCAATAAGCGCCGCACCGAGTATACCCAATGTCGCTATAATGATGAATTCCATATGTAAGCTCCCCTCCCCTCCCTTTTCGCAATCCTGCAATATCCGTTTTCAGGACACTGTTCTTCTCATAAAATATAGACGTTTGAGGTGAAATTTTTGTTCCACGGCTATTATAATGCACGCCTATCAATTATCCAAGTCAGTAGGAACAAGCTGTAAAGGATGCGGGTTGGCTGGTTGCGGGCTTGTGCAATTGGCGAGGGGCAATAACAAGCATGTGTATGGCCGTTATTGCGACCCCGACCGGTCAGCCTCAGAGAAAGCTATCTCACCTTTTCTCACCTACCCGCCCTTAGATGTGTTGCTGCCCCGACTTGTCGGGGATCGCAATAACAAATTGGCTTTCTCCAACCTACCTATAAACCGAGGCCCCTGCCTAGAAAAATATGTGGTGTAGTAATGCGATAAGGTTACATAATTAGGGAAGTTATCACGCGTAACCTGTTGACACAGTGCGATGGATTGGATATGCTGGAAGCCCCAATTTCTGTAGAACTTGCAAGGAGGCGACATGGAACACCAGGTACAGATAATCGCCAGTGACGCCGGCGGCACCATGACTGACATGATGGTGGTAGACAGCGAGGGAAACTTCACCATCGGCAAGGCGGCAACTACCCCTCAGGATCAATCTCTGGGTGTTTGGGAGTCGCTGACGGATGCTTTCGAGTACTGGGATATCGATTTCAAGAAGCAGGCGGGTAATATACTTCCCGGTGTCGAGGCTATCGTCTACTGCGGCACTTCGATGATGAATGTGCTTCTCACCGCCACGGGTAAAAAAGTGGGGGTTATCACCCAACGGGGGGATGAAGACGTCTTCATCCACGAACGGAGCCGCCAGACGTGGACCGGGTATGGTTATCAGGATGTTCTGCATCACGTAACGCATCACCACAACATGCCCCTGGTTCCTCGGAGATTGGTTAAGGGGGTGACCGGGCGAATAGATATGTTCTCGATGGAGGCCATACCCCTCTATGAGCATGAGGTTGAGAGGGCGGTCGAGGAGCTGCTGGATGAGGGGGTGGAGGCCATCGCCGTCTCCCTGTGGTATTCATACCTGAACCCGATTCATGAGCTGAGGGTGTCCGAGATAGCCCAGGAGGTGATGCAGAAGCGGGGTCGGCAGGTGCCGGTGTATCTCTCTTGCCAGCTTTGTCCTATTACCAGGGAGCAACCGCGACTCAACACGCTCGTGCTCCATGCCAGCGCTGCAGAGCCTGGACGCGAACAGCTGTCTGGGATTGAGCGCAAGCTCCAGGACAGTGGATACAGGTATCCTCTTCAGATAGTTCTGGCGCACGGAGGCGTGACCAATATCCGCTACCCCCGAATCTATGAAGGGTGCTTCTCCGGGCCTATCGGGGGTCTGCTCGGGGTTCGCTATCTGGAGCAGGTGATGGGGACAGGCAACTGGGTATGCTCCGACATGGGCGGTACCAGCTTCGACGTGGGCCTCATCATGAGCGGCGAGCCTGTCATGCTGCGCGAGGTGGTCATCAACCGCAGGATATTCAATATTCCCACCCTGCTCATGGATACTATCGGCGCCGGCACCGGGATGTACGTTACCATCGACCCCATCACCATGCGGATTACCGTTGGTCCCGAGAGCGCCGGGGCCGACCCGGGACCGGTCTCCTACGATATGGGAAACGAGGTGCCCACGGTTATGGACTGTGTCCTCATCATGGGCATCCTGAATCCGGACAATTACCTGGGAGGCAAGCTCAAACTGAACAAAGAGAAGGCCCTCAAGGCTATCAAGGAGAAATGTGCCGATGTCCTGGGCGTCGACCCCTATTACCTCGCAGAGGGGGTGTATAAGCTCATCAACAGCACTATGAAGGAGCACATCAGGGCAGTGCTCTATGCTCGGGGATTCTCCCCGGCAGATTATCACCTTCTGGGCTATGGCGG
>Ga0307380_10001603_pt1 | contig 32977 bp, 30 predicted proteins | sample UN3MG_FD_202239 | JGI IMG/M metagenome (GOLD analysis project Ga0307380, IMG submission 202239) | Soil microbial communities from Risofladan, Vaasa, Finland - UN-3 | ecosystem: Environmental > Terrestrial > Soil > Coastal area > Acid sulfate soil | place: Finland: Risofladan, Vaasa | collected...
GACCACGGCGATGGAGGCCGGTTCGAGCAGAGGCTGCAGATCCGGCGCCTGGAATTCCTGCTGGGATCTCATCGCCCCGGCTCCCAAACGGGGGTTCTCCACTCCGGGTGCCTCCGGTCCTGACCGGTTACCACCTTGCGGTAGGCCTCGGCGATGCGAAGGGTAATCGGTCCGGTTTTGCCGCCGCCCACCGGCAGCTTGTCCGCAGAGGCCACCGGCATGATCTCCCAGCCCGTGCCGACAAAAAAGATCTCGTCGGCCACGTAAAGCTCGGTCCGGTCCACCTCCCGCTGTTCGAAGGGTATCTGAAGCACCTCTTCGAGCAGCGTGAAGATCGTCTCCCGGGTGACACTCTCCAGGATGGCGCTGGTCACCGGCGGAGCGATCACCCTGCCCTTTCGCACCAACAACAGGCAGGCTCCGGGACCTTCGGTGACCTTTCCCCGGTCGTCGAGCATGACCGGCCAGTCGTAGCCGGCCACCACCGCGTCCATGGCGGCCAGCCGGCCATTGTGGTAGTTGGAAAAGCACTTCAACCGGGGGGGCATGACATTATCGGATATCCGGGTCCAGGAGCTGACGCAGACCTGCAACGCCTGATTCATGTCGCGGTAGGAGGAGAAGGGCCAAGAATCGATGATCAGTTCCGTGGCTTTTCCCGGCTGGGCCTGGAGCAGCTCCCGCACCAGACCTTTCTGGAAGATGTACGGCCGGATGTACACGTCTCTGCGGTACTCGTTGGCCTTGAGCAGTTCGAGCACCGCCTCGTGCAAATCCTGCCGGGTGTAGTCGAATCCGTAGCGCACCATCCGGATGGAATTGAGGAAGCGCTCTAGATGTTCCTCCAGACGGAATACGTACAACTCCTCCTGTTCCTCGTTCCAATAAGCCTTGATGCCTTCAAAGATGCCCGCCACCGAGGCGTGGCCTACGGCGTTGACGTGGATGGTAGCCTCGGCCCATGGGATGATCTGGCCGTTTCGCCAGATAAAATCCGCGATTTCTTCGGTGTATAGTGCCACTGTGCTTTCTCTGCCCGCTTTCCTACCGCCGATCAACATTGTCCATCGATTCGGTGGACCGGATCGTGGAATGCCATTTCATTTTTTTATAGCACGGCATTTTCCGCTCGTCAACCCTTTGACATAAAACATCCTTTAGTGGTATATAGTACTCTCTCGATAGTCCATATTACGGACCTATGGTCCATTTTCATCATTCGGGGACTCTCTCGTGAAGGATCCCGGCGTGTTCGGGAGAAGAAAGGATGGATTGCCGATGGAAAGGCCGACATTGCCAGGAAACAAGGCGGAAAAGCTCATTACCTTCATCTACTACAAGGATTTACAAAAAGGGATCGATTTCTACAGTAAGACTCTTGGGTTTCCCATGGAAATCGACCAGGGCTGGTGCAAGATCTTCAGGATATCCGAAGCCGGCTACATCGGCGTGGTCGACGAAACCCGGGGGATGCACAAGTCCCACCCGGTCAAGCCCGTTCAGATCTGCCTGCGGGTGCCCAATGTTGATAAGTTCTACGCCTACTGCCGGCACCTCGGAGTTGACGAACTGTCAGAGATATTTGAAAGCCAGGAGCTGAAGATCAAGGCCTTCGTGTTCGACGATCCGGAGGGCTACCAGATCGAGATTCAGCAGTCTATCCCGTAACCGAAGCGGACCTCGGGGCGGTATTTTTCATCTCAGCCTTCGCAGAGAATTCAAAACTGTGTTACATCGTGCACATGAAAAAGATCTCAATTCGAGAGGTTCACCCGAACACGGGTTCCTGGGTTCGACGCATCGGTGCCGGAGAAAAAATCGTTATCACCGACAGAGGAAACCCGGTCGCCATGCTGGGCTGCCGCCACCCATTTCAATCTTGAAGCGAGAAACGTCATTCCTATCTCATAGGGTCAACCAAGCGTTGACACTTGAAAAAGGATTAAGGCACCTCTTAAAATCAACGCCTTCACCAATGCCAAGGTGTTGATTTTAAGAGAATTACGGTAAAACCAATGAATTCGTATCTGTTAACGATCGCTTGACCTTGTCATCTATCGATTAAGCGGCCCGAAGCGAGAGCAAAAACTCCTGCACCCCGCTCAACAGCATCTGCACCGCCATGGTGGTAAGAATCATACCCATCAACCGTTCGATGGCCTGAATCACTCGATGGCCCAGGAGCTTTCGAATCAGATCGGCAAACAGCAGGATCAGCAGGGCGACGGCCCAGGAGATCAGCAGGGCAAAAAACCAACGAACGATCGAATTGGGATAGCGGGTTGCGAACAGGACGACCGTGGCCAACGTGGAAGGACCTGCGATCAGAGGAACGGCCAGGGGCACGACGATCGGCTCATCCTTCTTTTCTTCAGCCTGTTCGATGATCCGTTTGGGAAAGATCATCCGCAGGGCAATGAGGAAGAGGATCACCCCCCCGGAGATGTTCAGGGCCGGTTCCGAGATGCGCAGCCCCGAGAGGATGTACTTCCCGAAGAAGAGAAACAGAGCCAGGATGCAGAGAGCAATCGTCATTTCTCGGAGGATGACGATCCGTCTTCTTTTTGCGGGGATGTGCTGGAGAAGGGATAAAAACACGGGAATCCCGCCAAAGGGATCCATGACCAGGATCAGGGTGATCACAGCGGAAAGAATTGTCATACTTCATATCTCGTCATTGTTCTACAGAGCTGCTTTCAAGGCATGCTTGCCGTTCGTTTTCAAGTACTGAGGGACCGGGTCACAGTATATTACTGCCCCCTTCGCGGGGACAAGTCAGCAAATCGTAGGTCTACTGCCGGTTGTCGAGCAGGCTCTGCAGCTCCTTCTCGTGCCTTTTATTTTCTCCTCGAGTTTAACGCCGAGCTGAAGAGCCTTTCGATTCGTGTCGGCAGCCTGGCATCCAACAACTAACGCGGCCGAACTAAACGTACGCTTCCTTCCCCGGAGATTCTCCACGCAGTTCCCGTACCCGCTCAACCATCGATAGATACCCTGACACCGGAACGTACTCGGGAATTGAGTTGCCGGAACCAAAGGCAATTCCTCCATGTTCAAATGAGTACTTGACTACCTCATCAACGTATTCCTTGATTTCTTGTTCACTGCACTGGCACAGCACATCCGTATCAAAGCCCCCAAAGTTCCCGATTCGCTCTCCGTAGCGATTCAGCCACTCGGAAAATGGAGCGATCGCGTCTTCGTTGGAGTGTTTGGCATCGATACGTGCACCATCAATGATGTCGTCCATGACGGCAAAGATGTTTCCACACGAGTGCAGGAGAAACGGTTTTCCGAAGGAGTGTGCCAGAGAAATAACCTTCCTGTACTGCGGGATAATGTGGGTGCGTATGCTCTCCGGTGAAAGCAGGGTAGCGCTTCTGAAACCGAGGTCATCCCCCATCCTGCACAAGGCATAGGCATCGCCAAAAAGGGGGAGAAAGCGGGACCAAATCTCCAACAGGACCTCCCCAACCGCAGCAAATAGATCCGCATAAAGTTCGGGATCATCCACGGCAATGTAGCAGAGTTGCTCGTAGCCCACCACATCTTGAACGCACTCGAACACTCCGTTTCCGGGCCCGCCCACAGCCTTCATCCCGGGTGGCAATTCCTCCACCAGCAACGTGTAGTCAGTGCCATAGACGGAAAAAAAGGCATCAGGAATCTGCGACCAGGAGTAGCGTTCAAAATCCGCCCTGTCTCGGATACAACCCGGTGTGTGAGAATATAGGGCTCCGCTTCCCGGCATGATGGCGGTCACGAGGCGTTCGAAGCTGACCGTGTCGTAACCCATCTCCCGGTAAAAGCGAACGTACTGTTGCATATACTCCCGTTTATCCCGAATCTCTCCCTGGATCAGATCGGCAAACTTCGTGTTGATAACCTGCTCCATGATGTTTTCCGAGATGACGTGTTCGTAGAGGGGATACCGCCACGGCCTTTGGTTTCGAGCCGCCTGCACCAGATTATTGAAGTCCGGCTGAAAGGATGCGGTCATGGATCAGTACCTGCAGCGGCGCGCTTCGTCCCCGTACGCCTTTATCAGATCCAATTCGGCATCGAAGAAATGATCGGATGCGGCAAGAATATAGCCACCCTTTGCTCCGGCCTGCTCGAAACAGGATCGGACCGCAGCACGGGTTTGCTCGGGGGAGCAACCCTTGAAGTAGTGGAATTGGTCGAAACCTCCGATCATACAGACTCGATCTCCAATCCGCAGCTTGGCTTCGGCAAGATCTACATCTCCTCCCATAGCCGGAGGCGTGAAGGTTTCCATGGCATCCGGTTTCATGGCAGCGATGTCCTCGAGGATAGGCATCATCCCGCCGCAGGTGTGATAGGCAATCCGCTGCCCAGCTTCGTGGGCGGTTTGAATCACCACGCTGTCATAGGGGGCTACAAAGTCGTTGAAAATCTGTGGAGATATTACCGTGGTGGAAGCGTCACCCCCGCCCAGTTCCAAAACATCGTATTTAGCGCCTTTGAGAGAACGGACGAAATCGAGTTTCCGTTTTTGGAGAACAGTGAGGAACTCATGCACCCAAGTGGGATCGTCAAAGGTTTCCATAATCATCCGTTCGGTTCCCACCAGACAGCAGGCGTCCTGCCAGCAGCCGGGCTGGCCGAAGACGTCGAAACAGCAAATATGACCCCGGATCAGTGCCTTGTCACCGTAGATGTCAGCTGTTGCATTCACCGACTGCACATCACATTTCGGCGCAGTCACAAACTCAGCAATCAGGTCAAGGTCACTCTTTTTTTTTATTAAATACTCCGAAACCCAGGCGGTTTGGGCGTTGGATTGCAGCACCATGGAAAGACTTCCTTTTGGAGTATTGAAGGAGTAACGAACCGTCTTGTACTCCTGCCCAGGTATCTCTTCGAAGCTAACCCACCAGTTGTCTGTGGAAACGCGGCGGCTCTCAAGAAACCCTATATCCCCTTGGTTTGGATCCGGATACTCATCGGCGGATTCGGCGGGGCGATGAGGCACAGTCCAAACGATGGAATCCAATCCGAAAGTCTCAAAAAACTCATCATTCGACTGTCCATTCATGTAGGTATCGAGGAAATAGGGCATTATGTGATGAGAAGTAACCGGAAGACGGTCGGGTATCCTACCTTCTAGCGCAGCGATGAAACGCTTTTTCGTTGTCATTGTTTTCCCTCAATGGTATAGAGACTACTGATAGACCCAAACAATCCTGTCAAACACAACCAGGTAATATACAAGCGTTGCTGAATAGAAACCGGTGAGAAATAACAGCGAGTTTCGACTGCCTTGGGCGCAGAGCACGTGCTGACGCAGTACACATCCGCCGGCGAAAACGCTTAAGAAGCCAAGCAGCCAGCCCCCGGCAAGACTCACATAGAAAAACCGCCCAAGCAGCCCGGAGATTGGTCTTGTTGGTTCGCCGGCGCTCAGGATCCTTATATTCCTGAGATTGTCGCCTAACCGCTCGGGAAAAGCCCCCCTGTCAACTGGTGCTACAGAGGATCGAGCTTGCAGCTCGCCGTACTGGGGCATCCGCTGCTCAAGGACTCCGAAAGTGTAAAGCGCCGACGTTAATAACCAAATTGTGGTCAGAAAGGCAAACAGCCCCAAGAGCAGTTCCCGGTCACGCACAAGAATATAGTCCCGAAACCCGGCCACAAAGCACATTCTGGATCTTTGCGCCAGGAAACCAATTGCCACGCCGACAACTGCGACAAAAATGGACGAACCTATTCTTTCTGCCACGACATGGTCCTCTACAATCTCCTGCTCCAGCGAAGCTTCAGCAGGATCGTTCCAACCAGGATCCCCAAAAACATGCCTACCAGGGCAACAAGCCCGTAGAACTCGCCGTACCCTGCGCGGATTACGATTCTCGTGGGACAGCCAAAAATCACAAGACCGATGATCATGACAGCAAACCCGATGAGAAAAAAACGTACCGGTTGATCGCTGGGCTGGACTCTGTGCTCGCCGGTCAACCGAGCCGCAGCAAAAGCACCCAGAAGTACTCCAGGAGAGGTCACCATGATCACGCGCCGCGCTATCAAGGCCGTCTGGAAATTCTTTCCAAACACCGCGTTGACAATCGTGTTGACAAGATCCCGAGTATGACAGGACAAGCAAAAGGCATAGGCGGAGGGTGGGGCAATCTTGAACAGCACCTCACCGAGAACGAATATCGTTCCAGCGATCACACCAAAAAGCCACGGCTTGAGGTACTTCCGTGGTCGCTGCCGCTCAGTGGGGGTAGAGGTGTATCGATTCGTAGGTAACAAAGTTACGCTCCAATATCAACTTTATCTGGTCGCCGGCTTCGAAGGCGAATCTCAGGGCCACCCCACAGTTGGGGCTGATTGCCCGCGGTCCCGGAATCAGGACTGCTTTGAAACCGTTGTTCTTCAGAACTTTTTCTGCCATCAGGGCATGATGAGATCCGAAAAAGGTAACCACCCCCTCAAGTTTGCTTAGGTCTTCCTTCTGCCCTCGCTTTTTCCACATGGATCTATACCAGGAATCTCTAATGCCGAACTGCCAAGCTTTTCAATGCTCGGGCAACGGCGAGCACATCTCTTTCCGTCGTAAAGATGCCCCAGCTCAAACGCACGGTTCCGTGGGGAAAGGTGTTCAGAGTACGATGAGCGCGGGGTGCGCAGTGTAGCCCTACGCGGGTGAGAATACCAAATCGTTTCTCTAGGGCTTCCCCTACTTCCGACGGTGATCGATCCTGAACGTTCAAGGACAGCACTCCGGTTTGACCGGTGCCGTCACAGGGGCCGTACAGGGTGATCTTCGATTCTCCCGAGAGTTCTTCCAACAGAATTCGCAGCAGCCTCAGATCATGCTTCTGTATGTTCTCGACACCGTTTTTACTTATATAAGCAATTCCCGCACGGAGCCCGGCCAGACCGTATACATTCAACGTTCCGCTCTCGAATCGGTCCGGCAGGAATTCAGGCTGCTCTTCCCTGTCGGAGAGACTTCCCGTACCGCCTCGCATGAGGGGTTGGAGTCTATCGGGATCACGAATGTACAGCCCACCGGTTCCCTGAGGTCCCAGGAACCCTTTGTGCCCACTGAAGGCCAGGAAGTCGACCTCCGTCTGTTTGACATCGATCGGAACACAACCGGCGGTCTGGGCTGCGTCCACAAGCAGGGCAACTCCCCTTTCCCTACAACACCTGCCAATACTTTCTATATCAGTAATCGTGCCACACACATTGGAGGCGTGGGTCACCACTACCAAGGCGGTCTCAGAAATCACAGCCTCAGCTATACTTTCCGGCGACACTCGTCCCTGTGAATCCGCCTCGGCTATGCAGACACGCACCCCTGAATCTTCCAGGAACTTGAGCGGTCGTAGCACGGAGTTATGTTCCATGCTGGTTGTCACTACCTGATCTCCCGGTTTCAGGAGGCCGAAGATCGCCAAGTTCAGTGCTTCCGTGCAGTTCTTCGTGAACACGATATGGGATGGATCGTCGTTGTTGAACAGCCGCGCCAGCAGTTCCCTTGCTTCCAATACGGTTCTTCCCGCCTCGATCGCTTTTACGTGGCCCGACCGGCCTGGATTTCCGCCACCGCGGCGAAAGAACTCCGACACGGCAGTCTGAACCGATCGGGGCTTGGGCCAGGAAGTGGCGGCGTTGTCGAAATAACGCAGTCTCATGAGCCACCCGGTCTGAGAGTGCCGATCTTCTCGATGTTGCTAAACCAGGACTGATAAAAGAAGGACTTGGCAGCTTTTGTGCCTTCGAGGAATACCCGATACTCACCATCGATTCGGACCACTCGCAAGTCTTTGTCCCAACCAAATATCGTACATGCCCCTAACAGTGTTCCGGTGGCGCGCACCAGATACACAGCTTCCGGGGAAAGCACCTCGAGTAGCGGGTCGACTGTGTTTTCACTTTCCCCTAATGTTTCAGCCTCCACGTCGTGCAATCTGAGCCAGATGCCGTTCACCCCTAACTCCATCTCAAGACGCCGGCTGAACTCCTCTTTTCCTGTCCAGGTTATATTCGGGGAAGAACCGGCAACCACCTCATCCTTATATGGAACGAAGGACACACCTTTCCAATTCGGTTCGACAGACATTTCCCAAGCCTGTTCGTACGATCCCCTATCGATTAAGAGATAGAACGATCGTACCGTATCTTCAGGTGTTCGTGTCCCGGGCAACTTCTGCTCCCCACCTTTTGCATAGACAAGATCTGTCGATATCAGCGCTCTGCCCCCCGAGAAACGAAGAAAAGCTCCCGCGGCGAAGAGCAGTAAAAGAAAACCAATCGGAACTATTCTGTATCGAGCCTCAACCATGCCGTTTCTTCAGCTCGTCGAGAAAAACGGCAAATATGATGATGGAACCTGTCACGACCAGCTGCCACATTGTATTAACCTCGAGCATGCCTAGTCCATTCTGAATGATCCCCAGGATCAGAACACCCAAAAGAGCCCCCAAGAGGTTTCCGATACCCCCAGCAAGGCTCACCCCGCCAAGCACAACCGCGGCCACCACCTGAAACTCGAAGCCGATTCCGGCAGTGTGAAGGGCAGACCCGAGACGCGAAGCGAGCAAGATAGCACTAACCGATGCTAGGAGTGAACAGAGAATAAAAGCGCTCAATTTGATGCGTTCGGGATTGATTCCCATGGCTCTAGCCACGGAAGGATTACCCCCTACGGCGTAAAGCCTTCGGCCGTACGTGGTGTTCCTCAAGATGAACATGAAGAGGAGAAGAATGGCGAACATCAAGATCGCCGTGTACGGTAGAAACCGAAACAGCTTGCCGTTTGCCACAAGAAAAAACAGATCTCTGCCTGAATCGTCTGATATTGGAACTTTCCCTGTAACCAGGTAGACAAACCCTCGTAACAAGTAATACATCCCGAGTGTTGTAATTAGGGAGTTGACCTTCAGGCGGGTTACAATCAGACCGTTGATAACCCCCACAACTGCACCGGCGGCAAGGGCGACGATCGCACCTATCCAGAAGCTGCCAGTGGCATTCATGATTGCCAGGAGCGGCAGCGCCACAACAGCCTGGAGCGAGCCGATAGAAATATCCACTTCTCCTGAAATAAGCAACATAGAAAATCCCACCGCAGCAATCAGGGTAACTGCAATCTGGCCCAGAATGTTGGACAGGTTGCGTACCGTGAAAAAGTAAGGGGAGGCAATGCTGAAAAGAAGAAACAGCACCGCGAACACAACTAGGAGTCCCAACTCCCCTATGGAGGTTAGGCGTCGAACGAAGGTCAGCGGTTTATTGGCAACCTGTTGCACTGTCTTGTTATTCACCATAACATTATTCTCCCCCGGCAATAGCCGCAGCCAGAATTTTCTCCTGCGTTGCCTCGTCTTTGTCGAATTCGCTAGTGATCCGACCGGCACTCATAACCAGGATGCGATCGCTGACCCCCAAAAGTTCAGGCATTTCCGAAGTCATTACCAGAATCGCCAGTCCCTCTTTAGCCAATTCATCGATGAGCTTGTGGATTTCGGCCTTGGCTCCCACATCAATCCCGCGGGTCGGCTCGTCTAGGATGATGACCCGGAGCTTCTTCATCAGCCAGCGTGCGAGGAGCACCTTCTGCTGGTTCCCCCCACTGAGGTATTCGACCTTGTGCCGCAGGGATGGAGTCTTGATGCTGAAACGATCGACGAACTCCTTCGAGCTCGCCAGCTCGTCCCGTCTGCGGATGAAGCCCATGGTAGCGAACTCCCGTAGAGACGGCAGGGTGATGTTCTGGGCTACAGACATCTGCAGCACCAGGCCTTCTTCCTTACGGTCCTCGGTCAGGAGCCCAATACCCGAGCGGGCGGACTGCACCGCCGAGCCGAGCCTGAGGCGCTGGCCCCGGATTGAAACCTCACCACCCGTGGCGGGGTCCAGTCCGAAGATAGCCTTGGCCAGCTCGGTGCGGCCCGCCCCCAGCAGTCCGAAAACTCCGACCACTTCCCCGGCGCAGACCTCGAAGCTCACTTCTTTGAGCTTTTTTTCCGTGGAAAGCTTCCGGACCTGCAGCACTGCCTCCCCCCTGCCCGAATGGGTGCGGGGGAATAGGGTGGTGATCGAGCGGCCGACCATGTCGGTGACCACGTGATCGGTGTTGGTATCCGCCACTTGCCGGGTGGAGATGAGCTTGCCGTCCCGGAACACGGTTACCCGGTCGCAGAGCTCGAACACCTCTTCGAGCTTGTGGGTCACGTAGAGCACCCCGATGCCCATGGCCTTGAGGCGGCGGATAGCGCCAAACAGGGACTGGATCTCGTTGGGAGTCAGTGCCGAGGTCGGCTCATCCATGATCATGACCTTGGCCTCATGGGACAAGGCCCGGCCGATCTCGACCATCTGCGCTTGAGAAACGGTGAGCTTACGTACCGGTACAGATGGATTCAACTCCAATCCCACGGATGTAAGGATCTTCTTTGTTTCTGCATTCAGGGTCTTCCAATCGATAGTACGGTTTCTTTTGAGCGGAAAAGACTCTAAAAATACATTTTCTGCGACGGAAAGGTAGGGGACTAGGGCTAGCTCCTGGAACACAACCTTGATTCCCAGATGCAAAGAGTCATAGGAAGAGTGAAGTTCGATGGGCTTGTCCTCGAACAAGATTTCGCCATCGTCTTTCGTGTACACTCCGGCGAGGATCTTGATCAGAGTGGACTTTCCTGCTCCGTTCTCTCCGACAAGAGCCTGGACCTCCCCTCGATAAAGCGTCAGGTCAACCTTGTCCAGCGCTTGAACGCCTGGGAATTCCTTGCTGACCTGGCTCACCTTCAGAATAACCTGATCGATCGTGCTCATGGCAAATCTCCGTTATGTCGTGATAATTTTCGAACGCGCGATCTTTCGCCTGCTGTCGATATACACCGCCAGAATAATCACAATTCCACTGATCACGATCTGCAAGTCCTGGTTCCAGCGGAGGATTATAATGCCGTTGTTGATTACTCGAAGAATCAGGATTCCGACCAGGGTCCCAATGAGCGTACCTTCACCGCCACCGAGACTGGTTCCCCCCAAAATGACGCCAGCAATAACGGAGAGCTCAAAGCCCTGACCGGCGTTTGGCTGTCCCGAGTTCATCCTTGATACCAGTATGATGCCTGCCACTGCAGCCAGTACGGAACTGGTCACAAAGGTGAGGATCTTCAGCCCGTCTACGTTTATCCCAGAAATCTTGGCAGCGGTGTAGTTGCCTCCGATCGCGTATAGACTCCGACCCAGAACAGTGCGGTTTACAACGAACAGAAAAATAACGTACAGCACAATCATGATAAGTAATGGGATCGGCATGACACCGATATATCCATTGCCTATTTGGGAAAAAGCATCTAGACCATGGTAGTTCTGAATAGCTTCGATCTTATACAGGTATACGGCTCCTCGAAGTATCATCATCATCGCGATAGTTCCAATCAGGGAATTTACTTTTAGCTTCGTTCGCACAAGACCGTTCACCAAGCCTGTCAAAGCTCCTAATCCCAGACCAGCCAGCAAGCCGAAAAATACGCTATTCGTCTTGTTTGTAATGTCCATGGTAACCACACCCACAAACGCCACGAGGCTACCGATAGACAGGTCCACCTCCCCCGTGATCAAGAGCATTGTCATACCAATACCGGCGATAACCGCCATAGAGCTATCCCTCAGGATATTTAAGATGTTGGTACTGCTATAAAACTTGGAAGTGCCGATTGAAATCAAAATGGAAAGGATCAGTAAGACTCCCACCAGCATGATTTCGTTGAACAAAATCAGCTTACCCAGGAGGTTCTGTTTGGGTCTGGCTATCACTTCCACGGCCTTCTCCTTTTAATATAGAGCTGGTTAATATAGAGCTGGCACTGCCCCGGAATCAAAGCAGTGCCAGATAGCTACAGAATCAGTATCTTAGTATTTTCCGCACTGGCCTTCCCGCGGGATAGCATTTACTGAATCCCAGTTGATGGTCCGCACCTCCCCTTCCAGGTTGTAGTACTTATTCCAGTTATCCGAGGTCAACGCAAAAGTCGGGGTTACCCAGTGCTCTGGTACTTCTTCACCGTTGTACAGCTTAACCGCCATGTTTATGCACTCGTAGCCGACCGCCTCAGGGAACATGGCTGCTTCGACCTTGTACGGTCCGCCTTCCTTCATGGCATGGATAAAGGCATTACCTTCACCACCGGTGCCGCAGACCACCAGCTCACTCTCATCCAATCCGGCGGCTCGGAAGGCCTGAAGAGCACCGAGAGCTGAGTCGTCGTTGCAGCCGTAAATCACATTAATGTCGGGATCCGCGGTGAGGGCATCCGTGGCAACCTGCAGCGCTTGATCCTTCAAACCCTGGCCATCGATTCGATGGACCAGCTCGGCATCCGTGATAATCGTCCGCAGACCATCCATGAAGCCGTCAACACGCAGAATGCAAGGACGGAGCATGGGCAGGTCGACAGCCAACACCCGTGCTTTGCCGCCCAAGTTGGCCTTCACGTATTTGCCGGTTTCCACGCCGCCTTTGTAACCGCAGTCATAGTCGCAGATAGCCACCATCGTGGTCATGCCTTTCACCGCGCTGGCTTCAATGACCAGAGGAATCCCTTCCGCCTTGGCTTTCTTCACGATTGGCTCAACCCCTTCCTGCTGCACAGGGGTGATGATCATGATGTCCACGTTTTTGGCCATCAGGTCTTCCGCAAAAGCGACCTGCTTGGCCATATCCAAATTCGCGTCAAGAACGGTTAGCTCGATACCCAGCTCCTCGGCGCGGGCTTTCATGCCCTTCTGCACATTCTGGTACCACTCATGCATCATGTAGTTACCAACCCAGCCCACTCGCTTCGGGATCTTGCCCGCAGGTTTGCCAGCTTCCTCCCCGCCCCCGGCAAACGCCAGGGAAGCAGCAAAAAGAAGAACCAGCAGTAGAACCGCTACAGTCGTCAGTTTTCGTTTCATCGAAAACCTCCTCCTTAAAATGATAAGAACTGTTCGACGAACAGTTTGTATGCATTAACACGTCAATCCCACGACGTGTATGGCATTCTTAGAATTTCAACGGGTATTTCCCGTGCTCTTTCGCCACCTCGATATAGGCATAGATGTTTTCTATGGGAATATCGTCGTGCAGACTGTGATCCGTAGCCAGCACGTATCCGCCTCCGGGCGCTGCAATTTTCAAACACTCAAGCGCCTCCCTCCGGACATCCTCCGGAGTTCCGGTGACCATCGTGGTTTTGTTGTTGATATTGCCGATCGGACAAAGACGACCTTTGTACCTATCCTTTATCTTTTTCAGATCCATACCGGCGGCCCGTTCAACCGGGTGGAACCCATTGATGCCCGTATCAACGAGATCGTCCATCACCTGCCAGAGATTGCCGTCGTTGTGCATCATCACCGGCAGCCCGTACTTACGCATTCCTTGAGCGATATCCTTGAAGGGTTTAACGAAGAACTGACGCAGATGCGTCGGGGACATCAGCAATCCTGTGGTCCCGCCCCAGTCATCGGCAAGGCCAAAGGCATCGATCCCGCCGGATTCGTAGACGATGCGCACCGTTTCCAAGGTCCATTTCACATAGGCGTCGCACATTTCGGTGATCAGATCGGGATCGTCGTACACCGTAAGGGAAAGATTGGCCAGATCCATGAAGTACCAGTACATCATGGTGAAAGGTCCCAGGAATCCGGCAATGATGGCGAGCTCCCCCTCGTTCGCCTTTACCGCCTCCTGGATCATCTTCACTCGGTGAGGAGCTTCCGGAACGGGAAGACGATAGTTCTTCCAGTCCTCCCGATTTTCAATCGGTACATCGATCTGTACCATTACCGGCCAGCCGTCCTGCACATAGGTGATGCCCCATTCGTCCTTGTAACGGGAACCCCGGGGATGGGGCTCATCCTCGAAACCACAGTAGCCGTTGATCGGCATGAACTGGGCATCAAGCCCAAGTTTGCCGGCCAGCTTCACCTGGCTCTCCCCGTCGTAGAGCTCCGTTTTATACCCAAGCAACTCCTTCTGCAGCCTCGGGCTGAAAAGGAAATCAAACACCGGGACTCTGTCCGGGGTACCACAGTTCAGAGCAGTTACGAATCGCTCGCGAGGTTTCATAGCTTCCTCCTTAATTTGCAAACGAGAAAATCATGAACGTCTCATACATTGCCTGAATATTCTCCAGAGGCGTATCGGGTCCAATCTCTCCACAGGCAATCACACCACCCTTGGCCGAACCGAGGTGGCCGAAAACATCACGTATATGCTCGCGCACTTCCTTCGGAGTTCCGAAGGGCATGATTTTTTGCCGATCAAGATCGGTGCGGAAGCACAACGTTCCATTGAATTTCTTTTTTAACACATCAAGGCCGATAACCGCGGCCTGGCAGTTCAGCACATTCACCCCGATGTCGATCAACTCAGGAATGATGTCAAGAATACTTCCATCGGAGTGGAAGTGCACATCCACTCCTGCGGAACGCACTTTCTCGAACATGGCCTTGTAGGCCGGTCTGAAGAACTCTCTCCAGGTTTCAGGGGCGATCAGCAGCCGCTGCTGGTCGCCCCAGTCATCTGCGAAGTGCAGCCCGTCGTACTCGTACTCGAGCCACTTGTCGATCCACTTGAGGTTGAACTCCAAGAGATCGTCCCGCAGCCGGTACACCTCCCGGGACTTGTAGGCTAGGTCCGTAAAGAGGTTCTCCATGCCCCTCAGCTGTTGCATCTCTTCAAAGAAGGTGATCCAGGCACCCCGGGCGTAGTACTCTTGGCTTCTACCAGCCATGTGTCCGCTGTACAACCGCGTCTCGGGAGGGCCGGCGCTGAACTCCGGCCACTCAAAGGAGTCGTAGCGCGACCATTCCGATAGGGGCCACTCGACCGGGATTCCACATACGCCTTCCTCGGTAACGTTCCAAAGAGTACCGAAGTCGTCCCGATTCAGTCCACCTTTGTAGAGGGGTGGATAGTCCTCCGGCTTCATGTCCGGCAGAAATTCCCAACCAAAGTCCTCATGAACTTTGACAAGGATATCCTCAAGGGCTTTCCCATATTTCTTTTGTGCCGCCGGTAGAATCCCATGGGAAATGGGTGGGCGGTCGGGATAGTTGAAATTGATGGCTCGTTGAACCCGTTCTCTGCTATTCATGAGGCGATCCCCTTGCACGACTCCCTGATGACCAGTTTGGGATGAATAAGAAAATGATGGGCATCGGTCGCATCACTCGGATGTTTGATGATTTCTAGAAGCCCTTTCGCGGCGATCTCACCCATTCTGAACTTCGATTGATGGATCGTTGTGAGAGGTATGCGGGTCAACGACGCAAGGTATATATCATCGTAGCCGATGATTGAAACATCCTCCGGTATCCGTAGCCCGTGCTCGAGCAGGCAGTCCATGGCACCGATCGCCGTTGTATCATTTACGGCTACGATCGCCGAAGGAAGGCTCTCCACATCATGGTCGCGGATGTACCGATCAATAAGTTTGTAGCCGTCTTCCCGGAATGCTGCATCGCCGAGAAGAATTTGATCGGATATACTCAAACCTTTCTCGGCGATTCCTCGCTTGAATCCTTCCAACCGATCTCGGGTTCCCTGAAGTTTGTTGCTGAACAGACAGAGAAATCTTCGATGGCCGAGTTTGAGGAGGTACTGAGTAGCCATATAGCTTCCGGACAGGTTGTCGCTGTCGATCCAGTTTACACTTGGATCTTCAGTCTTGGCGTTCATGATGAAGAATGGTATTTTTCTGGTTTTCAGGATGTTAATTGCCAGTGAATCCGCCTGCACGGGCGTGATCAGGATTCCATCGACTTTGTAGCGCAGCAGCGTGCGGGTAAGTTCGAGTTCCTCCTCGTACACAAAACCGGAACTGGTCATGAGCATCGTATACCCGTTCTCTTTAAGGACGGTTTCGACTCCCTTCGCCACTTGCGTGAAGAAAGGGTTCATTATGTCTTCCAGGATGACTCCGATGGAATGGGTCTTTTGTTTGGAAAGACTGCGTGCAATGTAGTTGGGTTCGTAGTTCAGAGATTTAATGACCTCCTGCACGCGGGACCTGGTTTTTTCGCTGATTCGGGAAGAGTTGTTCAGCACCCGCGAGACAGTGGCCTTGGACACTCCAGCCACCCTGGCCACCTCTTGCATCGTAGGGATATTACTCACCCATCATCTCCGTTCATATGTAGCCACTGCTCTGATTTCAATTTTCGTACGACCCAAACTGATCTACCAGCTCTCGGACGCGTTTCACTCGGCTTGTTAGACCATCAGGGGGCACCTGGTCTGCAACTCCAAGAACGTAGCTGTTTTTCTTTCGCATAAACGAAAGCACGTGCTTGACGAGGCGGTCGAACTCGGCATCGCTCGTGTGAGGGGTGAAGTAGGCGCCCGGGATTCCACCCCATGCGATAGTTTTTGAATCCCCAAAATAACTCTCCCATTCTTCGATGGGCAGATCACCGGTTGGAGCCGGGGTCAAGGCTTCGATAAAGGTGAAGCCCACACTCGCCTCCTGACGGAGTAGTCCTTTCAGAGTACCGTCCATATGGATGCAGGAGAATTTGCCGGCTCCGTGTATCTTGTCCTTCCAGTCCGTTTGATACTCTTTCATAAACATCTCGAAAAAAGTAGGACCGACCACTTCTGCGGATAGGTTCTCCGGAATCATGACGATTTCCGCGGGGCTCTCAAGTACTAGATGAACAGCTCTGTCCATGCTTTTTTTCACGATTTTCAGTGTCTCGGTAAGCTCCTCCGGCGCACTCATGTACATATTCACGATGTTTTCGATCCCTGAGTCCACAGCCACCATGTTCATGAACGGGCTGCGGGGAGTGTAGCAGAGCACCACCCCCAAATCACCGACCTGTTCTTCCCGTTTCTTTGCCAGGCCGTAGTCCGGTTTGTAGTGGAGGTTCTCAAAGTAGTACCTATAGGCGGGAAGATCCTTTTCACTCTTCACCAACCTCTCGATGGGAGCTTCCGAATAGGTGATCTCACTCCAGTACCAGCACTCCTTTAGAATTCCTTGTGGAGTTTCAATCGTCCGATAACGGTTGTTCCCCTCGGTCCAGTTCTTTACGGTGCATCCCTCTGCGATTTCCGTGAAGGGGAAATAACCCTGCAGGTAAAATCCGACGCTGAGTTCCCTATGCCACTGGAGGTATGCATCGCTAGTTTTGAAATCTTGCGGCCTTTTGCCTTGGCTGATAAGGGCGGTTGCCCAGTAATCGAGGTCACCGAACCAGGGAACCTGATCGGGGTTTCCCCCGGCTAGTATAGTGAGAATCCTTTCCCTCGGTGTCACGAACGACCCCTCCTTAGCTCGATACAACCGCTGCACCTGCAGAACACCCCTCAAGAAAGCAAGGTTTCATAAATCTGTGCAACCGGTTGCATTACTTACCAATATTTTTCGTCCGTTGTCAACTGTTTTTTGCGCCTATTGCAATCTTTATAGGAGTTAAAGATAAAAACCCCATAGAAATAGGCTATACCACCCTCGCCACGGAGTAAAAAGTCGAATTCCAACTACAATAAGCGCTTGGGGATTATAAAAAAGAGCAAAAAATTGTTTGACATCGGCAACTCAGTCATTCATAATGCAACCGGTTACATTATGAAATGCAGGGTTGAGGAAAAAACTTTGGACCGGAAGGTCCGATCTCTCGTTTTCGAAAATGAGCTCTTGCGAGCGACCCTTCTCCCCGACAAAGGGGCCGACATTTACGGGCTGACCTACCTGCCGAAAGATATAGATGTACTCTGGAAGAGTCCATGGGGAGTCAAAGCTCCCGGTCGAGGAATACCCTCGGCCTTCAATTCAACCGTCTCTTGGCTGGAGAACTATCCCGGGGGTTGGCAGATCATTTTCCCAAACGGCGGAGACCCCTGCCAGTACCAAGGTGTAGAACTCAGCTTCCATGGCGAGGCATCCACGGTACCTTGGGAATACGAAATCTTGGATAGCAGCAGACATCGAATCACCGTGCGCTTTCGAACACGTCTGTATCGAAGTCCTTTCCAGCTCGAACGACTCGTGCAGCTGGAAAGCGGGAAACCAATACTCCACATCAGAGAGACGGTCAGGAACTATAGTCAAGTCTCTATTGACTTCATGTGGGGCCATCACCCCGCCTTTGGCGCACCCTTCCTCGGGCCCTCATGCCGAATTGACATAGGCGCTCGATATCTACGCGCGGATGACCTTTACAAGGGTTCCCACAATCCCCTCACCCCCGGGAAACGATACCGTTGGATGAGGGAGAACGGGCAGGACAGCGATGAAATACCTGCTGCGCTATCCCGTGTGCCGGACGAACAGACACCGCAAGACCTCCTTGCCTACTTCGAGGAATTCGATGAGGGATGGTACGGAATCACCAACTGCGATCTGGGATTTGGGATCGGATTGGTTTGGCCCGTTGATTCGTTCCCCTTCGCCTGGCATTGGAGAGAGATGCATGCCTCCCAGGGATATCCATGGTACAAATCTGCTTATGTTATGGCGATCGAGCCTTTCACCAGTATTCCAGGTCAGGGATTGGAGAAGGTGATGAACAAGACCGGCACACACCGGACCCTATCCCCGGGGGAAAGTATGAGCTGCGAGGTCAAGGCAGTGTTCTATGAATCCCGACATGGAATTTATAAGATCGAGACTGACGGGACCGTCCGCGTACGAGGGGGACTGCGTGAAACGAAGTGAAATCAATACACTGATTCGAGACTCTCTCGAGTTTTTCGACAAATGCCGATTTCGATTGCCGATCTGGGCTACCTGGAGCCCAGAACAGTGGCGGGGGAAAAAGGAAGAGGTGGGGGAGATTGTCGAAAACATGCTCGGTTGGGACCTCACCGATTTCGGGTCCGGAGATTTTGCTAAAAGGGGCTTGATCCTCCTCACCCTGCGAAACGGAAGCTTGGAGGGCTCGGGGCGCCGGAAGCCCTACGCGGAGAAGGTCATGGTAGTTCGGGAAAACCAGGAAACTCCCCTGCACTTCCACTGGAACAAGATGGAGGACATCATCAATCGGGGGGGCGGAAATCTGATCATCGAGTTGTACGGGTCCACGAAAGAGCAGGATCTTTCCGCTCAGCCCTTCACCGTAAAGCTCGATGGAATAATCCGTAGAGTCGAACCGGGGGCAAAGGTTGTACTGACACCCGGTGAGAGCATCTGCCTCGACCCTTTTGTATACCACCGATTCTACGGTGAATCCGGAAAAGGAAAGGTTCTGGTTGGAGAGGTGAGTGCCGTAAACGACGACAGAGCAGACAACCGCTTCTACGAGCCTATCGGGCGTTTTCCCGAAATTGAGGAGGATGAGAAACCCCTCCACCTTCTGGTGACGGACTATCCGCAGTATCTGTAAAGAGCCCCCGAGGGATTCCCGGGGGCTCGTATAAACTTTTCAGTCTTCTCACTCGGCTCAGGGATCGGTCGGGGCTGCCGACCTCGCCTGTTTTAGTACGGAGGCATTCCTCCTCCCGGAGGCATGGCCGGGGCCGAGCCTTCCTTCTCGGGAAGGTCGGTTATCGCGACCTCGGTGGTCAGCAGCAGGCCCGCGATGGAAGCGGCGTTCTGCAGGGCCGAGCGGGTCACCTTGGCGGGATCGATGATCCCGCGGGCGAACATGTCGGACCACTCCATCTTGGCGGCGTCAAAACCAATACCCTTCTTCTCTTTCTTGGCACGATCGACTATGACCGCTCCGTCCAGACCGGCGTTCTCCGCGATCTGGCGCATCGGCTCTTCGAGGGCACGCCTTACGATGCGGTGGCCCACCTGCTCATCCTGGGTGAGGGACTTGAGGTCAAATGCGTCGAGAGCCTTCACGGACTGAACCAGGGTCACACCGCCACCGGCGATGATTCCCTCTTCGATGGCAGCCCGGGTGGCGGACAGGGCGTCCTCGACCCGGTGCTTCTTCTCTTTGAGCTCGACCTCAGTCGCGGCGCCGACGTTGATAACGGCCACACCACCGGCCAGCTTGGCCAGCCGCTCCTGCAGCTTTTCACGATCGTAGTCCGAGGTTGTATCATCGATCTGGACCTTGATCTGGCCGATGCGCTCTTTAATGTCCTTGGACTTACCGGCACCTTCGATAATGGTGGTGTTCTCTTTGTCAATCTTGACGGACTTGGCCCGTCCGAGCTGGCTCATATCGGTATTCTCGAGTTTGAGACCCAGCTCTTCGGAGACGACCTGACCGCCGGTCAGGACGGAAATATCCTCGAGCATTGCTTTGCGGCGATCGCCGAATCCGGGCGCTTTCACGGCACAGGCATTCAGCGTACCCCGCAGGTTGTTCACCACCAGAGTAGCCAGGGCTTCCCCCTCCACATCCTCGGCTACCAGCAGTATCGGTTTCCCCGCCTGGGCGATCTTTTCCAGGACGGGAAGCATGTCCTTCATGCTGGAGATCTTCTTGTCATGAATCAGGATGTAGGGATCCTCAAGCACCGTGGTCATGTTCTCCCGGTTGGTCACAAAGTAGGGAGACAGGTAGCCACGATCGAACTGCATGCCTTCCACTACCTCGAGGTGAGTCTCCATGGACTTGGATTCTTCAACGGTGATAACTCCGTCTTTTCCCACCTTCTCCATGGCATCGGCGATCAGATCACCGATTTCCATGTCGTTGTTGGCAGAAATTGCAGCAACCTGGGCAATCTCTTCCTTCTCCTTGATTTCTTTGGCGCTCTTCTTGATAGCACCAACAGCGACCTCAACGGCGCTGGCGATGCCCCGTTTGATCTCCATCGGGTTGATACCGGCAGCCACCGATTTCAAACCCTCCTTGATCATCGAATACGCCAATACCGTCGCCGTTGTAGTACCGTCACCGGCGATGTCGTTTGTCTTGGTTGCTACTTCTTTTAGCAACTGGGCACCCATGTTTTCAAAGGGATCTTCGAGTTCGATCTCCTTAGCGATGGTTACCCCATCGTTGGTAACTGTAGGGGCGCCGAACTTCTTGTCCAGAACGACATTTCTCCCCTTCGGTCCCAGGGTTACTTTGACTGCCGAAGACATCTTTTCGACACCCTTCAACAGTGCCCGCCTGGCGGACTCGTCAAACTGTAACTGTTTCGCCATCTCTTTAACCCTTCCTTTAACACTTAGTTTAGTTGATTATGAATGAAAATAGAAATTTACCTGTCTGAAAGATACAAATTCTTCTCCCAATCATCAACTAAAAAATGCATTTTTTTTGTTTACCTATCCGTCTCCGGGGTCAGCACACTTGACTTTGCCGTGTGATTTGTTAAAAAGAGGGAGTGAGCAACTGTCAAGCCTTACATCTATACCTTGGCGTCAGGTTAGGGGATTGTCCCCACGACGAATTCTGCCGGCGGGCCGATCGCCTGCTCGAAGAAGTTGGAAAATTGGAAACCAGGTTTCCGCTTCCCTTGCACTGGAATTTCGCAGTGAAACCCGTGTTGGAGAAACAGAGCCGAAACATGGCGGATCTGCTCGGGGAAATCAAGAAGCGGATCAAACAGCGGCAGGACAGAATCGTACCGGGCGGTTTTACCGGATCTCCTCATCCTCTGATGCTGCCGGAGGAATTGGAGCGGGAGCTGCTCTGGTGCTACAAGAATCCCTGGTTTCCCGGTTTGAACAAGCTGTTCGATATGGACCCTGACTTTATCCTACCGGCGTATCCCGATCTACTCGCCGAGGCGGCGGCTTCGGTGTACAGCCGTCAGGGATTTCGAGTCATCGGTGTCCCCATTTCCCTCTTCCGTTTAAAGCCCCGCTCCGCCGGCAGAAGAAGAACGTACTTTGAACCGTTTGCCAACCCAGCTTACACGATCGCGGGATCCAGGTCCAAAGTTCTGCTGCAGCCGGTTGTTGTGGTGAGATCCGTCGATGAGATGTCCAAAGCGATCTCGTTGGGGAAAACCAACAACCTGTTCGTCGTGTTCGATCCGGGAGCGGGAACGCTCGGTCCCCTGATCGAGTTGTTGACCAGGCATCGCAAGGTCGATTTTCTCTCCTTTCACGAAAAAAAGCGAAAACCGTTGACTACCCCGGTTGATCCAACGTATCTCCTGAATTTTATAGAACCTCACGGCGGGCCTGACGAACAGGCTGTCTGGGCCCAGGTCGAGAACCTGCGGGCAAAAAAGCGAAAAACGAACAAGCAGTTGTGCATCATCCTGGAATCGCTGGCCGGAGCAAATCCAAACAACGGGCTCAAAGGCAACAAGACGGCGGTTGAAGCAGTTAAAGAGGAACTTGAGATCACCAATGTAAGCATGGCAGGTTCAGTAGCCCTGATCGGCACGGCTGTCCAGGCTACTTTCGTGGAAGGACGGTTCTCGAACCTGGTCAAACGGGGAACAGGGGTTTTAGCGGGTAAACCCTCGCAGTCTTTTCTCACCGTGGGAGCAAAAAGGGTGGATCTGCGGACAGAGAGCGCTTTTTCCTTCGAGAGGGACGGACAAGCCGGCCTGCGCTCGAATCTCAGCGCTCGAATCGGGGAAGAATCGCAGCTGATCCGGGTGATCCTGGACCACTACTTCGAGGGTGACGAACCGACGCTGCGCCTCGATATTGGGGTTCATTACCCACTAATCCCTAATGCGCTGTTGTACGAAAGTGCACCTCTGGAGATATGCCTCTACTCCTTCACCCAGGATGATTCACTCCTTATCGAGGCGGAGCTCGCGAACGGGATGCGCCACAGCGAAGCGGTACCTCATCAGGAGATGCTGAAGCGTTTGTACGGCAAAAAGTTTCGAATCGTGAAACAAGACGCAGCAGTGCAACTGACGGCGGCCCCGGCCTACAAAACACGTACTGAGCAAATCGAATTCCTGGTACGAAAGCGGCGCGGAGGGTACCTGTTATTCGCCAACCTAGGGGGGAGTTACCTGCCCCAAACAGCCGGATTCATCACCAACCGAAAGCAGATGTTTTCCTACGGAATCGGATAGAGATCGTTAACGGATCTCACCCGTATACAGAGAAATCACCTCAAGCCTTCCGGCCGGTTGGAACAGCAGGGAACCGTCGTTGTTCAACCCGCGAATCACCCCACGTCGATCCCTGAGCGATCCGGCAGCCTGGGGCGTATGCAGAAAAACCTCGCGGCCTAACCCGTAGAGGCGCTGTTCTACCTTGTTTTTCCAGTCCGAATCGCCGAGGGTGGCTCTCAACACCTTCAACAGCTCTTTCAGAATCACAGGTAGGTCTACCTCCCGATCGAGGATCCGGCTCAGCGAGATTGCCTTCCGTTCCAGATCCTCCGGGAAGGAAACCTGATTGCAGTTCACACCAAAGCCGATCAGAACTCCGAAGCTTCCCCCTTCGGCCAAGGCTTCGCAGAGAATTCCCGCAAGTTTCTTCCCCTCCACGAGAAGATCGTTAGGCCACTTCAGCTGTACCGGCAGACTGTACAACCGTTCTACGGTCACAGCCAGAGCCAGTCCGGCAATGAGGGGAAGCCTTTGGGGAGCCCCCCCGGTTCCTCCGACCCCACCTGGGGCTCTGAGCACCACCGTAAAGAGAAGATTCTTGCCCTCTTCGGCAGACCAGCTGCGATCCGCCATTCGCCCCCGTCCCCGTTCCTGGAACGCCGTCAGGACAACCGTCCCATCCGGACACCCCGTCAGGAAAAGCCGGCGGGCATCCTCCATCGTGGAGCCGGTTTTCTTTTTAAAATAGAGAGGCGCCCCGGGCCAGGGGTTCTGCACTGGTAGAGGTATCATTGATTTTCTCTGCAATATCACTTTAGACTATAGTATATAGTGAATCCTACCCCTCATTATGAGGTAGGAAGACATCGCAATCTTTCTTTCAGTTGCGCAGCGAAGATTGCGATCTAGTCGTTGTGGTCGAGAAAAGGGTAGGACCGAGGGAGAGGTAGGCTGTGGAAAAGGTACAGGTGTTCGCCGATCTGCAGGAGCTGTCCGATCAGGCAGCCCAAATATTGTTTGCAGCAATCGAGGATGATTGCGCTTCCGGCAGGGAACCGGCTGTCGTTCTAGCCGGTGGATCGACACCCCGGGGTTGCTACCGAAAACTGGCGGAGCTGCTGCAGGCGTTTCCCGACGGGTGCCGGCAGATCCGCTGGTTCATCGGCGATGAACGCTGGGCCGGTACGGAGAGCAGAGAAAGCAACGAAGGAATGATCCGCAGCACTCTCCTCGCTCCGCTGGATATCGCTCCGCAGCGTATCTTTTCCTGGCAGGCCGGGCTGGGTAGTCCGATCGGGAGAGCCCGGCAGTACGAAGAAGTCCTGAAAGAGCAATTCGACGCGAAGAGCAAGTATCCGGATCTTCTCGTTTTAGGCATGGGAGAGGACGGACACACGGCATCGCTATTCCCAGACGGTTGGGCTATGCGAGGGGGAGCCCCGAATCCCACTCAGGATGCAATGCCGATGAGTCCCAATCTTCCGGGCTGGACCGCAGCGGTGTACGCTCCGCGAGCTCAGAGCTTCCGCCTGACCATGACCGCAGGGTTCCTCAAACTGGCCCGGCGGATCTTCTTTCTCGTGAGCGGACAAAACAAACGGGAGACACTCGCCAGAGTATTGAAAAAGGATCCTGAGCTTCCCGCTTCCTGGTTGAATTTCGATCACACTCGATTTCTCGTTACCAGAGACACCGTCGATACGGCCCGTCTCTGAGGCGCCCAGACCGTCAGTCTATCACCCCACCACCGAGGACCAACCCCTCAGCGTAAAACACGGCTGACTGGCCCGGGGTAACGATCTCCGGGTGATCCAAGACAATTCGAAAACCCTCAGCCTCCGGCTCCACCGTACAAGGGATCTCACCGATCTGATAGCGGATCTTCACGGTGCAGCGGAGCGGCCATGCCGGCGGATCCACAAACCAGTTCGTTTTACCGATTAAAAAATAACGGCGCCCGGCATCCTCCTGCCTGGCTACGACAATCCGGTTTGCCCGGGGGTCGATGCGGGCGACGTACCAGGGACCGTTGCCCAACCCCAGGCCCCGTCGCTGGCCTACCGTGTAATTGATCGTACCCCTGTGTTTGCCGAGCACGCGGCCTGCCGGATCAACAATATAGCCGGTTTGAAGGAAATCGCTGCGGCCTGTTTGCTCGCGGATAAACTCCACGTAGTTGTCTTCCACGAAGCAGGCGTCCTGACTCTCTTTAACCTTCGTGTAGGGAAGCCCCATCTCTTCCGCCATAGAGAGAATCTCCGATTTCTGGTACTCCCCCAAAGGAAGCACCAGGTTGGGGAGTATCCCCTTGTCGATCTGATAGAGCATGTAGGATTGATCTTTGACAGGATCCTTTCCCTTGGCTATGAAATACCCATCCGATGTCTGCACGATTCGAGCGTAGTGTCCTGTCGAGAAGAGAAGCTCTTCAGAATCTTCGAGCATATCCTTTTGGCGGAGAGTCCGCACCAATTCGGAATAGAATGCGTCGAAGCGGATGCTTTTGTTGCAAACCACGCAGGGATTGGGGGTCTTTCCGCTCAGGTAGGTCTGGATGAAATCCTCTACAACCCGACCCCGAAATTGTTCGTACAGATCCACCTGAATATAGGGGATCTCGAGGCTGCGACAGACATCCCTCGCCCGGTTCAACACCTCGATGGAACAGCAGCGGGAATCCGGCCAGATCACGTGACTGGCTCCCACCATCCGCGGATATTTCTTGTTCAACAGCACGGCGGCTACAGCGGAATCCACTCCACCGCTCAACGCGATTGCCAGAACCATGAGGTTAAATGTATAAAAAAGCGCCCCTCCTGTCATCTTGAAACAGGGAAAAGCCCTGTTATACTATTAGGTAGGAAGACATCGCAATCTTCCCTATGGCATCATCATGAAAGAAGTCCTGGATAAGATCAAAATTATTCCCATTTCCGAGATCCTGCTCCACGAAGGTGTTGTGGCCGAATGGACGGAGAAACTCAAGCTTAATATCGATCATGACGGCATCATGAAGAATCCCATCATCGTAACGCGCTACCAAGGCCACTACATCGCTCTGGACGGCATGCACCGGGTCACGGCACTGAAAGCCCTCGGCTGCAGGGACATCGTGGTTTACGAGGTGGACTACGACGATCCCTCGATCGGCCTGTTCGGCTGGGACGCCCTGATCCTCGATGCCTGCCCCGTTCCCCGGCTCCTCGAAGCTTTTGCCCAGAGGGAAAACCTGTCCCTGACCACCCACGAAGATTTTGCGGGTGCGGTGGAGAATATCCGCCGCCATCGCTCCTGCTTCGCCATTCTCACCAGAGAGCAGGAAGTTTACGAAATAAGGATGCGGGAGGAGCGTTCCAGCCTTGACCTGCTGATTCGTGCTCTGAAGGACTTCGAAGCAGATCTGGACCGCCGTAATCTGCGCATCATCTACGTCGCGGACGATCAATCGGAGAGAACATTTCAGCAGCATCGGAATGCATTCAGCCTGTTCAAGCGCCCGTTTTTCACAAAAGATGAGGTGGTGCGCCGGACCATAGAAGGCAAGATTCTTCCAAGGAAGAGCACCCGCCATCTCTTCCCACTCCGTCCGCTGCGGATCGACATCGATTTCATTCTGCTGAAAGAAGAGATCGATCTTGTCACCAAGAATCAACTGCTTCAATCGCGGATCACCTGGTGCTTGGAGAACAACATGGTCCGCTACTATCCGGAATCCGTACTGGTTCTCTCGGACTGATGCCCAAAGCGCCCAAAGCCGAGGCCGATCGGTGTTAGGGATCGCAGGTTCGCCCGCCGGGCGATACGCACCTGCCCCACGGGTCTTCATCGCCGCGATTCTCCTGCTCTGTCTGTCTCTGCTTTGCCCCGCGGGCGTAGAGGCTGAAGAGGGTGGGGAAAAGAAGGATCTTTTCTTTTATAGTATTACAGATGTGCGCCGGTATTTTACCTGGGGGTGGGATTTCATTCCCACAGGAATCGATGTGACCGTCGGCTACGAGCTGCCGCCGTGGTTCGTCGGCGTGGATACGATCTTGCAGGCTAGCTTCGGCGGCGGTTATGAAGGCTTCGGGACCTTTCGCGCATTTGATTACACGCCGAACACCCCCGTGATCCCCCCGGAAGTGGTGGCGGACCCTGACGGCAACCTCGAGTTCAACAGCCCCAACTTCCAGTGGCAGGCGGGAATCAGGCAGGGAATCCTCTGGAATCAGGAATTGGACCGCAACCTCCTCGAAGCCTTCCTCTACTATCGCGGCCGCTACGACCGCTACCTCGATGGACGGCACTACTGGGGCAGCAGCGAGACCCAGATCGCTGCCATCGAATCCACCCATGAGATCTGGCAGAGGGATTACGAGGGCAGCGACGCCCACGGGATCTTCGGCACTTCTCTGTTCACCGGCCTCACCTACGACGCTCTGCGTTTCTACCCGCGCTCCAAGGCCTGCAATGGGACCTACGCCGAGGCGTCTTTGGAAATCAGCCCCTACTTCCCCTCTGTTCTGGGCGCCAGCGATTTCTGGCGGCTGAACTTCTCAACCAAGACCTTCCGGATCCTGTATCAGGGTCGCCCGCAGGCGGAAAAAAATTGGTTCACGATCTATGCGGGGAGCTACTTCTCCATCGACTACTCCGATGCCCGCAGACAGATGCCACTCTACGTGATGCAGACCTTCGGAGGCACGGAGCCGCGAAAAGGCCTGGCCCATGCGGTCCGGGGTTTCGAGGACTATTCCTGGGACACCCAGCTGAAGATCGTCCACAACCTCGATCTGCGCTTCAACCTGCCGGTGATCTATTCGATCCGCGGCAGGGATCTGCTTCCCGGCCTGGTCGTCTACTTCGACCTGGGCTACGGGAGCCATTTCTGGGAAGATCCCTCGAATACACCCGGGGGGTTCCTCGGTTCCACGGGAATCGGCGTCTTTGTGGATCTCCTCGATATCGTCTACGCACAGATCTACACGCACTTCCCCCTGATCGGACAGAGGATCGACGGCGCGCCCTTTGCGCTGGACCTCGATATCGGTCTCCATTTCTAGTGACCGCAGGGTCCGCAGCCAAGAACTTTTGAGAAAAGAAGCTTCGTTCGCTTGACGAGAAGCGATACCTGGCTTATCGTTATTGTTGACAAAAAAAAGCTCATTTTACAAAGGAGGAGTGATATGCTCAAAAAAATTGTTCTGTTACTAGTCGCCCTTTTGCTGGCTGTCGGATTAGTGGTTATTCCGACCAGTTGCAAGAAGAAAGCTCCGGAATTAGGTTCCGAGGAAAACCCGATCATCTGGGCCTTCGTACCCTCAGGGGAGATGGAGCGGGTCGCCGCCGGCGCCCAGAGCGTTGCGGACCTGCTCAATGAGAAGACCGGCCTGTACTTCGACACCATGGTGGCTACCGAGTATGCCGGGGTTATTGAAGCCCTGCGCAGCGACCCGCCGGCAGCCCACATGGCTTCCCTGGCGACCTTCGCCTACGTGATGGCCGCGGACATGGGCGTAGCCGAGGCGGAGCTGGTATCCTCGCGGTTCGGAAATCCATTCTACAACGGACAGATCATCGCCAGAACCGACAGCGGGGTGAAGAAGCTCACCGATCTGAAGGGCAAGACATTTGCCCGACCCGACCCCCTCTCCACCAGCGGCTGGATCATTCCCATGATTACCCTGAAAGCCGCCGGTGTGAATCCGGAAACGGATATGAAAGTGGTTGATGCCGGCAGCCATGACGCCGTTGTCGCGGCGGTATACAACGGCGAGGTCGATGGAGGAGCCTGCTACGTAGATGCACGCACGCGTATCGAGAAAGACCATCCCGATGTCATGGAGAAGGTGGCGGTGATCGAAGTCTCGGTAAACATTCCCAACGACGGAGTACAATTCCATCCTTCAATCTCTAAGGACCTACGGGACAAGATCGTCAACGCCCTGCTGGAGATCGTGGCGACCGAGGAAGGAAAAGAAGCCCTCAACACGGCTTACCAGTGGACCGCCTTGGAGGCCCACGACGACACCTTCTACGATCCCTTCCGCCAGGTGCTTCAGGCCGCGGGAATCAATGTCAAAGACCTGATGAAGGATTAAGGAAACCGCTTTCCAAATTCCGCAATTGTCGATTCAGGGGAGCGGGACCTACCGGTCCTCCTCCCCTTTTTTTCTATCGATAATCCTGCATTCCAGTTGAAGTTTTCGTTCTATTGCGGCGGCTTATATACTCTGATACTGTCTTACCCAGGGGGAAGATATGTTTGAGATCAAGAACCTGACCAAGGTCTACGACGATGGAACGGTCGCCCTCGAGGACGTGAGCTTCACCGTGGAACCGGGGGAGTTCCTCGTGATTATCGGCCTGAGCGGATCCGGTAAATCGACGCTGCTGCGCTGTATCAACCGGCTGATCGACCCTACCGAGGGCCAGATCATCTGGGACGGTCAGGATATCACCGCAGCTGAGGCCGACCAGCTCCGTCAGGTCCGCCGGCAGATCGGCATGATCTTCCAGCATTTCAACCTGGTAAAACGCTCTAGTGTGCTCAGCAACGTGCTGTCGGGCAGACTGGGCTATGTGAGACCGGCGGCCAGCCTTCTTCTGCGTTTTCCCGCCAAAGACCGTGAGATGGCCTGGAAAGCCCTCGAGCGGGTCGGGATCACCGACCAGGCGCACAAACAAGCCCGTGAGCTTTCCGGAGGCCAGCAGCAGCGCGTGGGGATCGCCCGGGCCTTGATGCAGCAGCCCCGGATGATTTTGGCCGACGAGCCGGTAGCCAGTCTCGATCCGGTCCTGGCTCATTCCATCCTGGGATATCTCGAACAGCTCAACAAAGAGGAGAAGATCACCGTTCTGTGCAGCCTCCACTATCTGGACCTGGTACAACGCTACGCCACTCGAGTGATCGGACTGAGGGACGGCCACATCGTGTACCGTGGTTCCCAGGAGGATATCCGCCGCATGAGCGACGATGAGTTCAAGGAGATCTACGGCGAAGAAGCGGTCAGGGTAGGCGCCGGACTGTCAGTGGCAGGGCAGGAGGGGAAGTGAGCCATGGCTAAAAAGGTAAAACCCAGGTACAACCTCCAGGAATCCCCACCCTCTTTTGTACCGGCGCCGGTGGCTGCAATCGCCTCGCTGATCCTCCCGGGCCTGGGCCAGGTTCTGGCCCGCAGTACTCAGCGGGGGCTGCTGCTCTTCGGTTCTACCGTGGCGATCGTCGCCATGCTGGGCTGGCGGGTCAGACTGCTGGCCCACCTGGAGCCTACGGCCATGGCCATGCTGGGCAAGGCGTTCAATCGTCGGCCCTTTTTCATCGGTTTGATCATCGCCTGTACGCTCATCCTATGGTTGTGGAACGCCTGGGACGCCTACCGGCAAGCAGCGGAGACGCGCCCGGGGGGCTTCGGCATCTTCGCCCTGGTTCTGTTCTCTTTTTTCACCCTCGGCTGGCAGATCAGCGAAATCGACGTTTACAAAATGATCAGGGAGTTCCCCGATGCCACCAAGCCTTTCTCCAGGGTCATCTGGCCCTGGAAGGCGGCGGTACATAGGGAACCGGTCCTGATAACCGCGGAGGTGGAGATACTGGTGCCCTGCAGCGACACCCCGCAGCCGCGCCCCGAAGAAGAGGAGGGAAAGGCCTACCTCAAGGCGGAGCCCAACTGCGGCGAGCTGTCGCGAATGAATGAAGACAACCAGGCCGTTCCCGGTACGATTACCCACCTGACAGGCAGGAACTTCCTACCCAACACGGAAACGGAGATCTGGTGGAGCGATCCCCTCGGGAATGAATTCCAGGTCAGGCAGGAGAGTAAGTATATCACCGTCACGACCGATGACCAGGGGTCCTTCGAGTTCGACCTGGTCATGCCCTACCGTTTGATTCCCCCGACGGCGGCTGAGTTTCAGACCCACGAGGTTCAAGCCCGGCAGGTGGCTTCCCTGGGCAAGCTCAAGGCCAGCGAACCCCTACTGCTGACCATCGAACGTATGGTGGAGACGATCTTTATGGGCATGATGGCGACCCTGTTCGGGATCATCTTCTCGATTCCCATCAGTTTTCTGGCAGCCCGCAACATCATGTCCGGCTCCTGGACCACGATTACCATCTACTACCTCACCCGAACCGTGCTCAACATTATCCGAGCGATCGAGCCCCTGATCTGGGCCATCATCGCCGTGGTCTGGGTGGGATTGGGTCCCTTCGCCGGGATTATCGCCCTCACGATCCACTCCGTTGCAGCGCTGGGCAAGCTGTACTCCGAGGCGATCGAGGGAATCGACCCGGGTCCGATCGAGGCGGTTCAGGCAACAGGAGCCAATCGCCTGCAGACGATCATGTTTGCCGTGGTACCGCAGATGATCGCTCCGTTTGTGAGTTTCTCCATCTACCGGTGGGATATCAACGTGCGCATGTCCACCATCATCGGGCTGGTAGGCGGCGGCGGCATCGGCTTCATCCTGATCCAGTACATCCGTCTGCTCGACTATCGGGCCGCCGGTATCGCCGTGTGGTTCATCGCCGTGACCGTGGCCGTGCTGGATTATGTGAGCTCGGAGATCCGCCAGCGCTTCGTGTAGATTGAGGCTATGGATCAGGGAAACAGCAGCCGGGGAGCCTTGATACGATCCTCTCGGAGCTCCTGGAGTACCAGCAGGAACAGCATGTTCCAGTCCGGGTAGTAACGAAGCCTGTATTCCTCTTCCGAAAGCTCGAGTTCCTGCTCGAGATAGTTCAGGGCGGAATAGACGCCGCCGATCTGATCGATCAGCTCTAGCTCCAGGGCCCGCTCCCCCGAGTAGATCCTACCGCCGCCGATCGCCTTCACGGTTTCGTACGGCAGGGATCGGGCTTCCGCCACCTTTCTGTAGAACTGATCGGTGAAACTGTCGTTGAGATCTCGCAGTCTTTGGCGCTGTTCCTCGCTTAAGGCCGTGAAGGGAGAAAACAGCTCGACGTTTTCTCCGAAGCGGATCGAGTCCGTGGTAATCCCGTATCGCTCCAGCAGCTCGGCGATCACGATCTTGAAGGAGTAGGAGCCGATGCTGCCGGTCAGCGCGGTCTTGCGGGCGAACACCCTTTCTCCGGTCATGGCCAGATAGTAGCCGCCGGAAGCGGCCACCCGGCCCATTACAACTACCACAGGTTTTTCCTCTTTCAGCTCCATGATGGCCTTCCAGATCTTGTCACTCACCAGGCCGTCCCCGCCCCCACTGTCTATGTACAGAATCACCGCCGACACCCGGGCGGCCTCCTGAAGACGCTCCAGCACGGGTATCAAGTTCTTCTCGGTGATATAGCTCCGGGAGAACAATCGGCGCCACGGACTTAAGGCCTGACTGTTGACGATGACCCCGGAGGCCTTGAGCACGGCGATCTCCGGACACCTCCAGCTCCGGTTCTGATGCTCCCGATAGGCCAGGCGGACTGCGGGCAATTCATCCAAATACTGCTCTTCGAAATCCTGGTAGTAGGTCACCTCATCCACCAATCCCAGCTCTGCCGCCTCTTCACACCAGTAGGGACCGCCGTCCACAAGCTCTCGAGCACGCTGCCTGGAAAAACCGCGCGAAGAGACCAGGATGTCGAGGATCAGCTCGTAGGAGCTCGCCAGGTACTCTTCGAGCTGCCCGCGATTCTCCTCACTCAGGCTTTCCCGCAGGAAACGATCGAGGGCGGATTTGTAGTCGCTCGACCGGGCATACTCGACCTCTATTCCCAGCTTCTCGAAAAGGTTCTTGTAAAACAGAAGCCTGGCACCCACACCGACCAGCGGCACGATTGTGTACGGAGAAGCCACGACCGTGGTGCCCGCGGCAGCAGCCAGATAGTCGAACTCGGAATAGGAGGAATCGAGGTAGCTGATGATCGTCTTTCCCCTGCTCTTCAGATAACTGAAGGCATCTATCAGCTCCTCCAACACGTCGATCGACAGCACTGTGGTAGATTCAAAGGTCAGGACCAGGGTCTCCAGGTTCCTGTCCGCGGCCAGCTGATACAGACGGGCAACCAGGCTGTCCAGGTTGTAGAGACTTTCCTTGTCGGTAGAATTGGGATCGATCGGCCTGGAT
>Ga0307380_10001605_pt1 | contig 32935 bp, 22 predicted proteins | sample UN3MG_FD_202239 | JGI IMG/M metagenome (GOLD analysis project Ga0307380, IMG submission 202239) | Soil microbial communities from Risofladan, Vaasa, Finland - UN-3 | ecosystem: Environmental > Terrestrial > Soil > Coastal area > Acid sulfate soil | place: Finland: Risofladan, Vaasa | collected...
CTCTTCGACAGCTTGATCCCCAGCTTCTTCAGTTCCCCACTGATGCGCTGGTAACCCCAGGTGTTCTCCCGCGCCAGGCGGCACACCACCGCCTCCACATCCCCTGGCGTCCTTGGGCGGCCCGCCACCCGTTGCCTCCGCTCGGAGTAGTCCCACTTCTTCTGCTCCAGCCGGCGCTGCCAGGCCAGGATGGTCTCGGGCTTCACGATGCTCACGACCGACCGCATCGCCTTCCGTCCCATGGCCAGCGCCGCGTCCACCAGTCGCCGGCGCTCCTCGTCCGTGAACCGTATCCGGCCGGGAACCTTGGACCGCACGACCTCGTACTGGACCCGGAGATACTCGTTCTCGAGGGTCACCTCCCGGCACAACACCCGTGCGATGGTCGCGACCAGGGGAAGCCGAGCCCAGTTGAACCGCCGCGCGCCATCCTGCGCCATGTGATCTCCTCTGGAATGTCCTACGATCACCCCCGGCGCGGACGATAGCATAACTCCAGCAGAGACGCAACCTTACAAACCACGGATGAATATTCGGATAGTACGCTCTCACCGAAAAATCGTGGCTCCCCGGTGAGGACTCGAACGGGCCAGTAAAGGGCTGCCGAACAGTACCGGGTCTATCACGAGCCCCTTGCGTCACTTCGGTTGGGGCTTGGCGGGCTCCTTGGCCTCGGGCTCATCCCTGGCGGATCCCACGTAGGGCACGCCGGGCGCGCGGGGATCGGTGGAGATGATGACCACGGTGGGGCACTCGGAGGTGGCGATCTTCTTGGCTACCTCGATGGCGTAGTTGGTGATGTACTCGTCGTCGAGGGTGTCGGAGATGGTCGCCATTCGCTTTGCCAGGCTGCCCGCCCGCATGACCATGCGTTCCTTGTCCTTCTTGGCGATTTCGAGTTCGGTCTCCTTCTGCTGGAGCTGCTTCTCGAACTCGCGGGTCTTCGAGATGGCGTCGCGGAGTTGCTGCGGGTAGTCGAGGTTGTCGATGTTCACGCTCTCGATGATGACGGGCACCCCCTTGTAGACGGCGGGGTTGAGCTCGATGAACATCCGCTCGTAGTCGTCGAGCTTCGCGATGAGCAGCTCTTTGATCTTCTCGCTGATGGCCTGTCGGCTGGCGCGGATTTCCCTCGATTCGTAGCTGCCAACGACCTTGCGTGTGATCGAGCGGAAGGACTCCTTGACGATGTTCTCGTAGAACTTGTCGCCCCATCCCTCGATCATCTCGCGGGCGCTCTGCTCATCGGACTTGACCGAGATGATGGCGCTGGCCTCGAACGACATGTTGATGTCGTCCTTGACGAGGATCTCAAACGGCTCCTCGTAGGTCTTGGGGCGGTAGTCGAACGAGATGGCCGCCACCTGCCACACCCAGCCCGTGGATGTGGGGCCGCGCTGGGTGCCCTGGAACGACGCGCTGCGGTACCATCGCGCGTCCTTGTAGAGATAGGTCACCTCGCCCTGGGGGGTTTGCACGTTGTCGCAGCCCGCGAGCGCCAGGGCGACGGCGGCGAGCATCAGCCCGAGAATCGCTTTTCGTGTCTTCATCGCGTGGTCTCCTGAGTGGGCGTGGGTGGGCAGCTATCGCTTCCGGGGGACGGTGATCGCCCGCTGGCCCCCTTTGAGCATCGAGTCGCTGAGGATGAGGGAGAACTGGCCGCCTTGCCCCGCGGGGACGAAGATGAACATGGTGTTCGGCGCGGGCCGCGCGGCCCCGGTCGCGTCGTCGGATGCGCCGGCAAGCTCCTCGATCGCCTTGATGCCGTTCCAGGTGTTGTACTTGCGGGTCAGCGAGCCGCGGATGATGTCCTGCGATTCGCGGATGCCCTCGGCCTCCGTCTCCTTGATCTCGTTGTCCCTGCCCTGGATCTTGAGCTGGATGTCGCGCTGGTTGCTCTCCTCTTTCTTAACGATGGCGCGGACGGCGGAGAGTTTCACCTGGGGGTCGTAGTCGATGTTGCCCGTGAGCACGTCGAGGATGACGAAGGGCTCTTTGGCGAACGTCGCCTGCATGTCCTTCAGGATGTTCGCGGCGATCTCGTTGCGGTTGGCCTTGACCTCGAACACCGCGTGCTTGGTGACCTCGGCACGGACGCGTTCGCGGAAAGGCTTCTGGACTCTCGTCTTGTAGAAATCCCCCCCGTACTTCTCCACGACATCCTTCGACGCGTCGGGCTTCACGGCCATGACGATGTGGCAGCGGAACTCGATGTTCACGTCGCCCTTCACCGTGACGCTGAACTTCTCCTCGTGGCGCCTGGGCCGCATGTCGAGCACCTCGGCCACCTCGTAGAAGAGGTTCAACGGCGTGCTCTCGATCCCGTGGAGGGTCTGCACGTAGGTCGTCCGCCCGCCCCACGGTTTGCGGACGACGTACGACTCGTGGCCTGGCATCCCCGTCTCCCGCTTGCAGGCGAAGCCTATGACCAGGGCCGCCAGCACGAGCACCAGCACAATCGCCAGTGGCACGCCGAACTTCACGGCCCGCCTTAGCAGACGCGGCATCTGGTACTGGTCATAGTTGCGTCTCGCCATGTCCGTCTCCTTCCAGAGAAGCCATGTGGGACACCCCGCGCTGGACATATCAGCCGAGATTCCCCATTTGGTCCTGGCTGACCCCGTTAGCCAGCCTTTCCGGCGGCTACTGTAGCGCCTCCTGGTCCGTAGAGTCAAGTGGGTCCGGGGTAGCTCCGGGGATGCGGCCATCGGAGAACGGCAGGAGGCATCCGACAGCCACCGACAAGGCTTTGGCCAGTATGGGTTGTGCCTGGCTACACCGCCGCCCCTCCTCCCCATTCCGGAAGGAGGGGCGTCACATCAGATGACTCCCCCAAGGTGAACCAAAATGACAGGACAGAAACCACCGGCGAAGTTCCGTGCGGGGCGGGTATCCTGCGCCATCTGGGAAAACGAGATCCAGGCGAATGGGTCGGCCAAGACGATGTTGAAGGCAACCGTTGAACGACGTTACAGGGACAAGAGCGGGACATGGAAGTCAACAACGAGCTTCAGCAGGAACGAGATCCCTCTGGCTGTCCATTGCCTGGAGAAGGCGTTTGAGACCATCATCGGCGAGGAGAAGGGTGACAACGGCAACGGCGTAGCAGAGGAAGTGGTGAGCCATTAGAGCGCGGATGCGAACGGCTTCCGGTGTTCTGAGGAAGCCGTTCTTCCCCTATTCGCAGCGACCGCGGCCCGGACTTCAAGGATGCCAGCCCGGAATCATAGCTCTACGTCGTGCATGGTGAGCCAGCCATCGCGTCGTGGCACCCAGCCGCGAAGCGTACACCGGGCGGCGTAGAGTTCCTGTGTGGTGAACAGGAAGACCCAGGGTGCATCGTCGTGAACGATGCGTGCGCATTCGGCATAGAGGCGTCGGCGCTCCTGCGGGTTCAGCTCGGCCACGGCTCGGCCAAGGAGCGCATCGGCCTTCGGATTGGCGTAGCCCGTGTAGTTGCCCCTGCCGCCCGTGCGCACCGTGGGGTTGAGGAGGCCGACAGGGTCCAGGCTGGCGTTGCCCCAACTGGTGAGGAAGAAGTCGCGCTTCAGGGCCGCCAGCTCGGCGCGGAAGACTCCTGTCTCCCGCACTTCGACCCTTGCCTGCACGCCCACGCGTGCCAACTGGTTGCGCAGTGCCATGGCCACGTCGATCAGGTCGTGCGAAGTGTCGAGGATGACCTGGAAGCCCTCCGCGTAACCCGCCTCCGCAAGCAGCTGCTTTGCTCGGGCCGCGTCCTGACCGTAGGGCTTCAGGCCTGGCTCGAACCCCAGAGCGCCCGGCACGAGCGGGCCTGCGAGCACCGTCGCGGCGCCTTCGAGAATCGTGTCGGCGATCTCCCCAGGGTTCACCGCGTAGTTCATGGCCTGCCGCACGCGGGGGTCGTTGAACGGCGGACGAGTGACGTTCATTCCCGCGTAGAACGTGCGCGTGCCGGTGCACGTGAGCAGCCGGGTGCGGGAGTCGCTCTCGATGCTGCCGATGAGATGCGGCGGCAGGCCTTCGATCAGGTCGCACTCGTTGGCCTTCAGCGCCGCCACCCGCGTGGCCGGCTCGGGGATGGGCCGGAAGACGAGCGTGCCGACCCGCGCGGGGCCGACGGGTGGGATGTCGGGCGCCCCGCCGTAGTAGTCGTCGAACCGGCGCATCATGATGTGCTCGCCCCTCCGCCACGCGACGAACCGGAAGGGGCCGGCCCCGACGGGGTGCTCGGCGAACTCCGCGTCGCCCACCCGTTCGACGTAGGCCTTCGGCACGATCTCGATGAACGGCAGCATGTTGACGAGGGCCGGGAACGGCTCGCTCGTGAGGAGGCGGACGGTGTAGGCGTCCACCACTTCGGCGCCGATGACCTTCTCGATCAGCCCGCGGCGCGGCGAACTGCGCCCGCCGACCGCACGCTCGTGGATGACGCGGTCCACGGTGAACTTCACGTCTTCCGCCGTGAACGGCGAGCCGTCGTGGAAGCGGATGCCGTGTCGCAGGCGGAACTCCCAGGTGCGGTCGTCCACGAGGCGCCACGACTCGGCCATCTCGGGTACCACGCGTCCCTCGGGGTCGCGCGTGACCAGGCCGTCGAACAGGTTGCGCAGCACGGCCTCGGTGGTGCGGTCGCGGTGCATGGCGGGGTCGAGCGTGGCCACGGTCTGGGCGATGCCGACGACGAGGATGTCGGGGCGTTCCGAGCGGCCGCACGCCGGGCCAAGCAGCAGTGCCCCGCCTGTTACGAGAAGCAGCCACCACGTGGTTCGGCAATTGGGATCCGTGGGCGTCATGGCAACTCCGGTGCGGAGGCCAGCAGCATCTGCGTGTAGGGGTGCTGCGGGCGGTCAATGACCTGCTCGGCGGACCCGATCTCGACCACCTTGCCCCGCTGCATCACGGCGATGCGGTCGGCAAGCTGGCGCACTACCGCCAGGTCGTGGGAGATGAAGAGATAGGTCAGATGGAACTCTTGCTGGAGCCGCTGGAGCAGCGCGAGGATCTGCGCCTGGATCGAAACGTCGAGCGCCGAGACCGGCTCGTCGCAGATGATGAACTCGGGCCGGACGGCCAGCGCGCGGGCGATGGCGACCCGCTGCCGCATTCCGCCGCTCAACTGATGCGGATAGCGGCCCGCGTGGTCGGGCGAGAGGCCCACCTGGCGGAGGAGCTCGTCGAGGCGGTCGCGGCGCTCTCGTTCGGTCATCTTGAAGTGCAGCCGCAACGGCAGGGAGAGAATCTGGCGCACGCTCTGGCGGGGGTTGAGCGAGGCGTAGGGGTTCTGGAAGATGATCTGCATCCCCCGCCGCAAGGGCCGCAGCGCGCGCTCGCCGAGGCCCGAGATGTCCTGCCCGTCGAAGCAGACTCCCCCATCCGTCGGGCGGATCAGGCGCAGCAGCAGGCGGGCCAGAGTGGACTTGCCGCTGCCGCTCTCGCCGACCAGCCCCAGGGTCTCGCCCTGGTGGATGGCGAGCGAAACATCGTCCACCGCCAGCAGCCGACGCCTCCGCCGCGCGAAGACGCGGCCGAACGCGCCGCCGCCCAACTCGAACTCCTTGGTTACGTGCATTGCCTCGACGAGTGGGTGGCTCATAGCGACCTCCCTTGCTCATAGAGGATGCATCGGGCCAGACGCCCCTCGCCGACGGGGGCCAGCGGCGGCTCGGAGTCGAGGCAGCGGGGCTCCACGAGAGGACATCGCGGGTGGAACTTGCAGCCCGTTGGGAGTGCGGCTGGGTCAGGCACTTCGCCCGAGATCGGGACCATCTCCCGCCGCGTCCTGAGCCGCGGCACGCACTGAAGCAGCCCTTGGGTATAGGGGTGCTTCGGGGCCGCCAGCACGTCGCGCGTCGGCCCGGTCTCGACCAGGCGCCCCGCGTACATCACGGCCAGGCGCTCGCACAAGTGGTTCACGACCGCCACATCGTGGCTGATGAGGAGGATCGCTGCACCGTGGCGGTCCTTGATCTCGCGCAGCAGCTCGAGGATGCCCGCCTGCACTGCGACGTCGAGGGCGGTGGTCGGCTCATCGCAGATGAGCAGAGAGGGCCGGCAGGCCAGCGCGGCCGCGATGACCGCCCGCTGGCGCATTCCCCCACTCAACTCGTGCGGGTACTGCCTGTAGTGCTCTTCGGGCGAGGGCAGGTGCATGGCCCTCATGAGTTCCAGCACACGGCCGCGCGCGCCTCGATGGCTGCGCGCGACGCCGTGGGCAACCAGGGGCTCACCGATCTGCACGCCCACACGCAGTGTGGGGTTGAGGGATGTGAGCGGGTTCTGGAGCACCAGGGCGATCTCGCTGCCGCGCAGGGCGCACATCTCGGCCTCCGACTTGGCCAGCAGATCCTCGCCCCTGAACCGCGCCTGCCCGGCCACCACGCGGCCATTGGGCGGCAGCAGCCGCATCAGCGAGCGGGCGAACATGCTCTTGCCGCAGCCCGATTCGCCCACGAGGCCCATTGCTTCCCCCGCTTGCACGGCAAGGTCAACGCCGTCCACCGCGCGCACCGCATGCTCGCCGGACCCGAAGTGGGTCTTGAGGCCCTGCACGTCGAGCAGCGCATCCATCGGTCACCCCTGAAGATCAGTCGTGCAGCCGCGGGTCCAGGGCCTCGCGGAGCCCTTCCCCAAACAGATTCGTGCTCATCACCACAGCCACGATCGCTACGCCGGGCAGCGTCGAAAGCCACCACTGGTTCAGAATGTAGTTGCGTCCCTCGGCGATCATCCCGCCCCAAGTCGGCGTGGGGGGCTGGACGCCGAGGCCCAGGAAGCTCAGCGACGCTTCCATGATGATCACGGTGGCCACGGTGAGCGTGGCCAGGACGAGCACCGAGGGCAGCACGCTCGGCAGAATCTCGCGGCGGAGAATGTAGCCGTCGCCCGCGCCCAGGGCCTTCGCCGCGGCCACGTGCTCGCGGGTCCTCACCACCAGCGTATCGCCCCGCACGACGCGGCAGAACGGCACCCAGCCCTTCAGCGTGAGCGTGGCGACGATATTCACCAGGCCCGCCCCCAGCACGGCCATCATCCCGATGGCGAACACGAGGTAGGGGAACGCCAGCAGCGTGTCCACCAGCCACGAGATCACCCGGTCGCACCAGCCGCCGTAGTAGCCCGCGAGCAGCCCGAGCGCCGTGCCGAGCGCCGCCGAGGCGAGGACCACTACCAAGCCGACGAAGATAGACACCCGCGCGCCATGCAGAAGCCGGCTCAGCACGTCGCGCCCATGCTGATCGCAGCCGAGCGGGTGTGCCCACGTGCCGCCCGACCAGACGGGGGGCGCGAGCCGCACGGATAGATCGCCCTCCAGCGGATCGTGCGGCGCGAGCACCGGCGCGGCCAGCGCCGCCGCGACCAGCAGCGCCAGAGCCACCCCGGCCACGGCGGCGGCCTTGTTGCGGCGAAGCTGGCCCCAGACCACAACCAACTCTCTCATCCGACTCTCACCTTCGGGTTGAGCACCATGTAGAGCACATCCGTGACGAGATTGACTACGACGAACGTGACGGCATAGAGCAGCACAATGCCCTGGACGAGTGGGTAGTTGCGGGCGTGGACGGCCTCGACGCACAGCCTGCCCAGCCCGGGCCAACTGAACACCGTCTCGATCACCATGTTCCCGCCCAGGAGCGCCCCGACCTGCAAGCCGACCACGCTGACCACGGGAATGAGGGCGTTCCTCAGGGCGTGCCTCACGGCCACCGTTCGCTCCGACAGGCCCTTCGCGCGGGCGAACACGATGTAGTCCTCCCGCAGCGCCTCCAGCATCGCGGCCCGGGTCATCCGCATCGTCAGCGCGGCCATGGTCGCGCCCATGGCCAGCGCAGGCAGCAGGAGATGCTGGAACGCGCTCCCGAAGGCCCGCCAGTTGAGCGTGCACAGGCTATCAAGCAGATAGAACCCGGTCAATGGGCGCAACGCGACGCCATAGTCAATCCGCCCCGACACGGGGAGCCATTCGAGCGTCATGCCGAAGAGCAGAACAAGCAGGATGCCGAGGAAGAAACCGGGCAGCGAAACGCCCAGCAGCGTCACGGCCGTTCCGCCCGTGTCCCACAGCGAGCCCCGCTTCATGGCCGCCCACACACCCAGCGGCAGCGCCACCATCAGGCCGAGGGCGAGGCTGAACAGCGTCAGCTCGGCCGTCGCCGGCAGGTAGTCGGCAATGACGCGGCTGACCGGGCGCTGATGGGTGATCGACATGCCCAGGTCGCCCCGCACGGCCCGGCCGACAAAGTAGAGGAACTGGACGGGGAGCGGCCGGTCAAGGCCGTACTCGTGGCGCAGGCGCTGCACTTCCGCTTCCGTCGCGTCGCCCGCCTGGCCCAGCATCAACTCCACTGGGTCGCCGGGCGCCAGGCGCAGGAACAGAAAGACGATCACTGTGATGCCAGCCAGCACCCAGAGCAGGCGAGAGAATCGTCTGAGGAGAGCGGCTAGCAATGCCACGGCCTCCTGCGGTAGGACACACGAACGCCTCGCAGTGGAGAGGGTTCCCATCCCCACTGTGTATTAGACGGCATCTCCGCCTCTGGCGCAAGCGCCGGCGGCCCCGGGCGCGTCGGAGGGAGAGTCACTTGGCAGGCCGGAGGGTGGCGACGCCGTCGGGTTTGGAGGCATTTCCCTGTTCAAGCGGAACGGCACGTACTATCTCTCGGTCACGGACTGCAAGATGCCGTAGAACCCACGACTGCATCGTCGGCATGTCGGACAACGTCTCTGGGCCGCGCAGGAGTATCCATATCGCCGTGCTGCACAGCGGGCACAACGTGCCTTTTCCGTCTCCCTCGCCGCCCCCCGTTTTCCGGGACCAACCCCATGGATGGGGAGCCTTCCTGGGAGGTGGTCTGGGCGCGCCCTTCCCGTCTCCCTCACCGCCCCACGTTCGCCGGAACAGACCCATGGAAGGGACACTTTCCTCCGAGGCGGTCTGGCAGCACCCAGTGCGAAGCGGATCAATGACGGGTTCCGGGTCGCGGAGCGAGGTGGGCGATGGCCAGGATTGGTCTCTGAACGCAACCCCTCCTGATGGCGCGTAACGGGTTCCGTGCCAACGCGTTATGGCGGAGGGTGCACGAGCAGCTTGGGCCTCGGGGCGGCGTGGAATCGCGCCCCGTGGCCGCGGTCGTGGCGGCCTTCGACGCCCTGGCCGTAGAGGCGCGGGGGACGCGACGTGGGCCGCCGTGGGCCGCCCCGTGGCCGCGTGTGCGGACGGCGCGTGGAGGCATTGGACCGCCAGGATCGAGGGCGTAGATGGCGATCCGGGGCCTTCGAGCGGAGATCGGGAAGTAGTCCCAGGAAAGCACGGCAAGTAGTCCGTTTTGGGGTGGGCAAGTAGTCATGGAGCGCGCGCAAGTAGTCGGTTCGGCGTCCACCCGAGACTACTTGCCGAGCGGCGGCCCGGAGGGGGTGGAAGGATTGTTTTATCGAAATTTCCATCGCCACCTTCGGCCCTTCGCCGAGCTGCCGGCGGTCCGGGGGTGTTCGTCTTCGGCGGGTGTGCCGCGGGTGTGCGCGAGGGTGTCGGGAGGCTCACCCGCAGGGTCGGGTCGCCAGGCCCGCGGGGGGGACGGATTTACGCCGAATGCTCCGTGGGGGCGCCTGTCCTTGCCCGTGCTGTGCTGCTCTGAGCTCAGCGCTGTGGGCGGCTGCCCCATGCACGCTCGGCTCCTGCCGTTCGTTCCCTCTTTGGCCGAAGAGGCACCGCCCAGGGCCGGGGAGCCGAGGGCGGTGCGGCAAGAGGAAGGGCCGACGGAGAGGGTCAGCTGCCGGCCTGGAGCTGATCGGAGGGGGCCTCCTGCTGCTGCGCCTGCTGTCGGCGGCGCCGCTTGGGCAGTGCATCGCGGGACAAGCTGCTTGAGACGGGCGTCGAGCGTGCGGCGGACCTGCTTGGGGCTCTCGGGAGTGTTCATGTTCGTCCTCGGAGGGTGAGGCAGAGGAAACTGAGCGCAATCTGACACGTAGAATGACGTGTCAGATTGCGCCGAGGGAATGGCTCCGCGAATATGCCTCCGGGATGTGCCGGGATGAGTAGTTGGATGTGCCGGGGTGAGTAGTTGGATGCCTTTTTCGAGGTCTACTTGAGACATACGTTTCCGGACCCTCCGGGACGCTAAACCGGACTGCGCGCGTGTTCCCCACGGAGGTCCCCTCCGCACGGCCGGCGGGGGGCCGAGGACCGACAGTACGAGCGGAGAGCAGACGCTCGTTCGGGGCTGAAGACTGCCGTAACCTGTGCACTGGAAAGAGGTTGTGACGATGGCCACACCCCAGCCTGGGAGCGGTCGAGGAGGGCGGGGCCGTGCTCCCAGCGCTGGGTCCATGCGTAGTAGGCGAACGCGCGCAGGGCGAGTCTTCGGGTGCATCCCCACCTGATTCGCGGCCCGAGAGACCGAGGAGGTCCCCGGCCACCCATGAGGTTGGGCCACGTTTTTTAGTTGGGGGGCGCGCAGCGGTGTCATGGGCCGTGAGCCTGCACTTAGGCCAGACATGCGGCGAGCCATCGGCGAGGGTGTTCGACGAGGGCTGCCGTCAAGCGGGGGCGGCCGGGCTTCGGGCCGAAATTCTGTGCTCCCCTCCGCCTGGCCCAAGTGCTGCTGTGTGCGGACCTGTTCACGAAGGAGACTTGGACGTTTTGCGGCCTTCGGCGTGCATTCGTGCTCGTCGTCATGCATCTCAGGAGCCGCACCATCCTGCTGGCCGAAGCAACTTTCTCCCCGCATACGGGCTGGATGGCGCAGCAGGTGCGGAACGTCCTGTGGGAGTGCGAGGACCTGGCGATTCGGCCCCGGTTCCTTCTGCATGATCGCGACAAGTGCTTTTGCGGCGACTTCGATGCGGTCCTACGGAGTGCAGGCGTGGCCCCCCTGAAGACGCCCTACCATGCACCGAATGCGAGTCCATTCATCGAGCGCTGGGGCCGAGGCCTGCGTGAGGAGTGTCTGAACCACCTGATCCTGTTCGGCCTCAAGAGCCTGCGACGCGCCGTGGGTTTCTACCGCTGCCACTTCAACGAATTCCGGCCCCACCAAGGGCTGGCGAACTGCGTGCCACAGGCCGTCCGCACGGGCGAGCCGGCGCCCGAGCCAGTTCGCGGGCTCATCGGCACCGTGCACTGCGAGGAGAGCCTGGGCGGCCTGCTGAAGTCGTACCGCCGAGCCGCGTGACGCCTGGAGGTCGAGGGTGGGCTCAGCCCATTGACGCGGGAACCATGCGAGGTCGGTGCGCCTCCGCTCGGCCCGCACCATCCACGGATCGCTTCTCTCCCCGCCCGCAAAGAGGAACAGCAACCCGCCGGCAAGGCAACCAGCCTCTCGATCTCGTCGGACGGGTTTTCGGACAGTACGAGGTGAAGTCCCTCGTGTTCCCCGTCACGGACAAGCACGATGTGCCCGAGGCCCCGAAGCTCGAACGCTTCCCACTGTGGGACGGCGGGCCGGTGCCCGCCGCGGCCGACACCCCCCTGCTCGAAGGCGTGGACTTCGTCGTCATCGAGAAGCGGCAGCCGGACGTGGACGGCTGGGACTGGCTCCACGGCGCCGCCCTCATCCGCCACCAGGACGCCCTCTTCGCCTGCTGGGGACGCAACAAGGGCCGGGAGAACACCATCGGCGAGGTGAACCACGGCAGGCGCAGCCGCGATGGCGGCCGCACGTGGTCCGAGCGCTTCGTCATCGGGCCGGGCGTCACGGAGAACGGCAAGCCCATCTGGGCGCACAGCCACGGCGTGTTCCTCTCCCACGGGGGCACACTCTGGGCCTTCCTCGCGCGCTTCGGCCAAGGCAAGGGACGCTTCCCCGGCTTGTGCATGGAGGCATTCGCGCTGGACGAGACGGCCGGCGAGTGGGCCTCTCGCGGCATCGTGGCCCAGGGCATCTGGCCCCTCCGCGAGCCGGAGAAGATGGCCGACGGGAACTGGTTCGTGCCCGGCTGCGACGAGGACTGGCGAGCCGCCGTCGCCATCAGCCGCGGCGACGATCTCCTCCGCTGGGACACCGTGAAGATCCCCGTTGGCGGCCGCATCCACACCGAGGCCACATGCTGGATTGACGGCCCGGAGATCACGCTGGTGATGCGGAACGAATCGCCCTTGGACCGCCGGAACCTCTGCGCCGCCGTCAGCATCAGCAAGGACTTCGGCCGCACCTGGTCGCCGTCCATCGAGAGCAACCTGCCCCTCGCGCCGTCTAAGCCCTACGCCGGCATCCTCAGCACCGGCCAGCGCTACCTGATCGGCAACACCGTCCGCGACCACGGCTCGAAACGCTGGCCTCTCACCATCGCCGTCAGCCGGCCCGGCCACAAGGCGCTCTCCCGCATGTGGCGCATCCGCGATGCCGTCCGCCCCGGCGAGGCGGACGCGCGCCCCAGGCGCCTGGCCTATCCCCACGCCATCGAGCACGACGGCCGGCTCTATGTCGTCTACTCCGTCGGCGCCGACGGCGGCAACCGCAACTCCTGCGAGCTGGCCATTTTCCCCATCAAGCAGCTTGGCGCGGAATGAAGCCCCCGGGATGCAGAGGGCTCCGCCTCGGCCACGTCACCCGCGCCGACGTCACCCAGATCATGACCCTGCTCCGCCTGTTCCCGACATCTAAGCCGCCTCTTACGCGTCCCCGGCTGCAACCCTGTACGACGACGATTCCGCGCCGCGGCCGGCGCCACAACTGCGCGCCACGCTCCTCAAGGCAGGACCACGTCGAGGTAAACGAGGGTCGCTGGGCCGCCCTCGATGAGGCTGACGGCGATCTTGTTGGGGCCGTCCTGGATCAACGCTCTGGGGCACGTGAAGCAGGCGTAGTGCTTCGGGTCGCGGAAGCCGTCGTCGTAGGGATGGTCGAGCGGCTTGGCCACGAAGTCGGTGGCGTCGAGGCGCGTGCCGTTGACAGCCGCGGTCCAGCGGCAAGCGCTCGCATCCTCTCCCGTCATCACGCGCAGTAGCCCGTCGCGGCGCTGGTGCTCGGTCGGGGCCATGTCTAGGGTGAAGGTCGCCGTTTGCCCTTTGCCGACGTGACGAGGCAGCGCCGTGTGCCAGCCTTTGGCGAGGAAGTACCATTGCGGCTGCCGCGCCAGCCACTGCGGGTCCTTGAGGCGCTCGAGCACGTGGAACGGCGGCTCGTTGAAGGGGCCGCGCCCCTGCGTCCCGTGCTCGCGAGTGTAGACGAAGTTGAACAGGCTCACCCCGTCGGCCCCGCGTCGGTAGGCGACGTGGGCGGCGGTGTAGTACTGGGGGTCGGTCGTGCGGCGGTAGAGGAAGCTGTCGTAGCCGCGGCCGACGGAGCGGCCCGTCGTGGTGCAATGGCACATCTCCAGGTACACCGCGGCCTCGGGCACGCTCTCGCGGATCGCCGCCAGATCGTGGTCCTGTTGCGTGAAGTAGAACGGCGAGAGATTCACCATCTCGATGCCCGCAGCGACGGCCGCCGGCAGGTCGATGCCGATGGAGTCGTAGACGCTGAGCTTGCAGGGCAGGCGGGCGCACAGCCAGCGGTGCTGGCCCGGCTTGGCCGTCCGGTCGAGGATGCGGCGGACCTGGGCGACGAAGTCAGTCATGATCTCCCGCCGCTTCGCCAGGGGCGTCTCCTGGGGCCGGAAGTAGTGGGGCAGGCGCATGAAGTCGAGCTCGAAGCCGTCGATGTCGTAGCGCTCGCAGATCTCGCGGATGAAGGCGAACTTGTGCTCGCGGACGGCGGCGATCGCCCAGTTGTGCACGCACTCGCTCCGGCTGTGCGGGTCCGGGCCAAGGCGGTACTCGGGATGCTCCTTGTAGAAGCGCGAGATGGCGTGGGGGCTCCAGAAGGCGGGGCTCCACGGCCCCTCAGGCTTCTCCTGGGGCATGCTGTCCACGTGCTCCTTGCCGTGAGCGTCGTTGAGCCGCAGCGAGACGAACGGCACGATGCCGCGCGCGCGGCACCGGCGGACAAACACGGCCACCAGGTCGCCGCCCTCCCGCACGGTCCGGCCGAAGCTGCCCGGGTCCGTCCCGTACGTCCTCTCCCACCACTCGTAGTGGTCTGGGTAGACGGTGCTCGTCCACCACGGCACCGAGCCGAAGCCGGGCTGGAGCATGTGCACGTCGGCGCCGCGGGCCTCCTCGACCGTGGCTTCGAGCATCGCGGGGTCGAACGGCTGGCCGCGCTTGTGGTAGGGGCTCACACAGGTGAGGATGTTGGTCGTGTCGTTGCTGAAGAGGACCTTGAACGGCGGCTTGGGCCGCGGGCGTGGCCTGTCGGCGACCTGCCGGGCGAGCGGCGGGGCGAGCTGGGACGCGTGGCGCAGATTCCGCTCGATCTCGTCACGACTCAAGGCCCGCGCATAGATGCGCACGAGGGCGACGGCGCCCTCGAAGGCCCACTGCCAGTCGCCTGAATAGGACCCGGCCGCAGGAGGCAGCGCCGCCCCGTCGGCCGGTTGGTGGATGCGTCCCCGGTAGACGCCGTGGTGGTCGGCGGCCCGCGCGGGCTGGGCGCGGCCGTCGAGGTACAGGCGGACGACGCGCCCGTCGAAAGTCCCGGCCGCATGGTGCCAGCCTTCCGCCAGCCGGGCCGCCGAGTGGACGAGGTGCCACTGCCCATCGCCGCCGAAGACGCCGAACGACAGGTGGCCGAGGGGTGAGCCACCAGCCTGCGGCGGGCTTCCGGTGACTTGCAGGACCCATTGCCGCGGGTTCTCCGTGCCCGACCAGCCCGCCTCGCCGAACGTGGTGGCGATGTGCTGGAGAGGCCCGCCGGTGCGGTCGGCGCGGAAGACGGCTTCCACGGTGATCCGTTCGGGGAGAGCTGGCTTGGCGCCGATCAGCGCTCCCTTGCCGCCCAGCTCGACCCGCGGCGGGTCGCCGGCGAGTCGCGCGGCGCCGGCCAGCCGCGCTGGGTTGCCCTGTCCGCTGCCGTCGCTCAGGGTCGTCGCGCCCGGCTTCGCGGAGGCCGCCTCCCAGCTCAGCACCAGCCCGTCACGCACCCAGCCTGTCTCGCCGGCCACCCCGATGGCCGTCGTGCCGAGCACCAGCGCCAGGGCACGCCACTCGATCTGGCAAGGTGGTCGTCGCACGGGCTCTCCTCTCCGGACCGCCTGGGCCGCCGGCCCGCCTGGGGCTCTATGGCAGCACGAGGTCGATGTAGTGCACCGTCACGGCGGCACCGTCGTCCAGGGTCACGGCGAGCTGGTTCGGGCCGTCCTTGACCGTGGCTCGCGGACAGGTGAAGCAGGCATACTGGTTGGGCTCGCCCAGGCAGGCCTCGTAGGGATGGTCGATGGGCTTGCGCACGAACCCGGTGGGCTTCAGCTCCGTGCCGTTCATGCGGACCGTCCACGTGCAGCCGCTGGCATCCTGTGCCGTCATCAGGCGGAGCAAGCCGTCCTTGCGCTGGTGCTCCGTCGGCGCCATGTCGAGCACGAAGGTGTGGGGCTGTCCCTTGCGGAGCGGCCTCGGCATGGGGCGATCCGGCACGGCCGGCTGGTTCCACACCTCGGCGAGCACATACCACTGGGGCTGCCGGGCCAGCCACTCGGGGTCGCCGAGGCGCTTGAGGACGTGAAACGGCGGCTCGTTGAACGGGCCGCGGCCGGGCGTGCCGTGCTCGCGGTAGTAGACGAAGTTGAACAGGCTCACGCCGTCGCCGCCGCGGCGGTAGGCCAGATGGGCGCCCGTGTAGAACTGCTCGTCGGTCGTCCGGCGGAACGAGAAATCGTCGTAGCCGCCGCGGCCGGGGCCAACCGTGGTGCAGTGGGTCATCTCCAGGTAGATCGCCGCGTCGGGCACAAGTTCCCGGATGAGAGGCAGGTCGGTCTGTTGCTGGGTGAAGTAGTAGGCCGAGAGATTTACAACGTCGAGGCCGGCCTCGGCCATGGCGGGCAGGTCGATGCCCAGAGCATCGTGGGGCGCCGTCAGGCAGGGGACGCGGGCGCACAGCCAGCGCCGCTGGCCGGGCTTGGCCGTGCGATCGAGGATCTCGCGGACGCGCCGCACGAAGCCGGCGACGATCTCGGCGCGCTGCTCCCCGGTCGTCTCGTGGAGGCGGAAGAGGTTGCAGTGGCGCATGAAGTCGAGCTCGAAGCCGTCAATGTTGTAACTCTCGCAGATCTCGCGGATGAAGGCGAGCTTGTGCTCCCGCACCTCGGGCACGGCCCAGTTCAGCACCCGTTGGTCCCACCCCTTGCTCTTCGGGTCGAGGCGATATTCGGGGTGCTCCTCGTAGAAGCGGCTCACGTAGGCGGCCCGCGCGTGCTTCTGCCCGACGTACTCGAGCAAGTGGCTGTCGTTGAGGCGGAGCGAGACGAACGGCACCTGGCCCTTCGCCCGACACCGCTCGACGAAGACCTTCACCATGTCGCCGCCCGCAAGCATGTACTGGCCGTAGGGGTCGGCCTTCAGGCCGGTGCGCTGCTCGAAGCGGCGGTAGTGCTCGTCGGCGGGGTAGACCTTGCTCTTCCACCAGGGAATCCAGCCGAGGCCGGGCTGGAGCATGTGAACGTCCACGCCCGGCACCTCGTCCACCGTGCCCTCGAGCATTTCGGCCCGGAAGGGCTCGCCCTTCTTGTGGTAGGAGCTGGTGCAGGTGAGGGTGTTGGTCGTGTCGTTGCTGAAGATGACGCGGAAGGGCGGCTTCGGGCGCCTGGCCATCCCCTGGGCTCCTTTCTCAGCAAGCGCGGGCACGAGCGTCTGGGCGCAACGGAAGTTCTGGGCGACCTCCTCGCTGGAGAGCGCGCGGGAGTAGACCCGAACAAGGGCCACTGCGCCCTCGAGACCCCACTGGCCTGTCGGGGAGCTCGAGCCCGCTGCCGGCAGGCGGATCGCGTCGTCGGGCGGCCGATGGATGCGTCCCTCGTAGTCGGGCGACTGGTGGGGGAGGGACCGCCGCTGAAGCCGGCCGTCGAGGTACAGGCGCACGGAATGGCCATCGAAGGTGCCGAGCGCGTGATGCCAGCCCTTCCGCAGGCGGACGCTCGACAGGGCGAGATGCCAGCTCTGGTCCTCGCCAAAGACACCGAAGGTCAGATGACCCGCGAGCGGGTCTGCGGGGTGGGGCGGGTGCCCGCGAATCTCCATCACCCACTGCCGCGGATTGCCCGGCGCCGGCGTCTTGGCCGCGTGGGCGAACGTGGTCACAATGTGCTGGAGGGGGCCACGCGTCCGGTCGGCGCGGAAGACGACCTCGATACTGGCACGCTCGGGGCGGAGGGGCGCGGCTCCCACCAGCGCGCCCTTGCCGCCAAGCTCGATCCTGGCCGGCTCGTCGGCGAACGCCGCCGAGCCAACAAGCTTCCCGGTGTTCCCCTGCCCGCTCCCGTCGGCCAAGGCCCCCGCATGGGCCTCTCGCGCCTCCCACGAGAGGACGAGGCCGTCTCGAGCGAAGGGCGGCGCAGATGCCGCGCCGTGCGCCACCCCATAGGCCGTCAGAACCAGAGCCAATGGGACCATGCGACGGCAGGTCGACGCTGTGGCACCATCCGTCATCCTGCGCCTTCCCCGGTGGCCAGAGGCGGATCGCGCGGTGCCCCGGGTTATCCCTGAGTGCTCGGTCTTGCAAGGCTTCGTGCGTCCGCTGGCCGGTAGGTGCACTATAGCCGGGTCGCTAGGAGAGATCAAGCGCCGGAGGCAGAGGGGGCGCAATAGCGGACCTGCGCGGCTGTGCTTGACAGGCGGCCCCCAGCCCTCTATCTTGGATGGATGTTGCGTTGCCTGCGGGTCGAGCGCGCCCGTGCGCGCTGATCGAGCCAACGGGTCCATCCGCGGCAAAGGAGAAGGGGGCAATGATCGGACGGGCTGCGCCGAAGCGGCGCGTGTCTCGCAGTGGCCTGTTCTTGCGAAAGGAGAGCGTGATGAGGCGAGTGAGGAGGTTGGCGGTGTTCGCGGGGCTACTGGTGCTGGGCGTGGGGCTCGCGGGCCAGGCGTCGGGCGCCCCCGTGACTGACGGCCTCGCACTGGAGATGGACGCCCGGACCCCAGGGCCGAGCCCCGGGACCTCGTGGACGCCCCTGACGGGCACGGGCGGGACGCTCGATGGCAACGGCGGCCTCAAGCCGGTCTACTTCGCTGGCGAGCGCGCCCGCTACACCTTCGTCCACAGCGCCACGAGGCCGCCCAAGCCGAACCCTACCTACGGGAGCTGGGCCGACAGCTTCACCAAGACGGTGCTCGACTTCGAGATCAACGAGCCGTTCTCGCTCGAGGCGTGGTTCCGCCCCGGCAAGCAAGCAATCCACGATTCCGCGGACAACCTCACCCTGGGCACCCTGTTCGCCTCGCAGACCGTCGGCGGGGTCGGCTATGCATTCGGGCTCGTGAATGCCTCCGACACCACCAACTCCGAGTGGAACCCTTGGTTCCAACTCCGCAATCGCACCGAGTCAGGGAGCCCGGCGCTCGACATCCGCACGAGCAGTGTGCCGGTCAAGATCGGCGAATGGTACCAGCTTACGGCCACCTACGATGGCAGCGGGAGCTCCGCCGGCTTGGACCTCTACCTGAACGGTTCGCCTCTCACCTCGGATCGCTCAGGCTCCGCCCCCTCCACCATGGTCCCGGCCGTGAACTCCATCACCATGGGCGCCCGCGACGGCGCGAGCAGCCCCTCGGCAAATTCCGGCGCCGGCATGTGGTATGGCGGCGACATCGGCCTGCTGCGCGTCTACAGCGACCAGCTCTCGGCCGGCGAGGTAGCCCAGAACTTCAACAACGACCGGGGCTACTTCCTCACGAAGCCCCCCGAGCCACACTACGTCACGGACGACCTCGCGGTCTACTACGACGCGCGCGACATCGAGATCAACGGCATCGGCCGCGAAGGAAGCTGGCTCGACCGCAGCGGCAACGGCAACCACGCCACCTTGGCGGCCGGTGCAGCGTTTGTCCTCGAGAGCACCGCGCCCCCAGCCTTCGGCGGCTTTCCCCAGGACGTGCTGGTCTCCAGCCCCACGACGGGTCAAACCATCGGCTCGAAGGGGGTCGCCACCATGCTGGGGCTCACTGTCGAGGCCCTCGTCCGCCTTGACCGCAGCGAGGCCGAGGAATACCACCTCCAGATCATCACCAGCAACACCGGCGACGGCGGGCCGAACGGCAACCCTCGGAAGTGGGCGCTCGAAACGCGCCCCAACAGCGAGAACAACATCCTCCAGTTCCTCATCTTCGGGGACGATCTCGTATGGCACCCCGTCAACTCCGACGGGCCGCACCCTGACAACGAGTGGATGCACGTCGTCGGGGTCTTCGACGCCGAGGACAACAACACGCTGAAGATGTACATCGATGGGGTTCTCCAGGCCGACATGCCGACGTTCACCGGCGCGCTCAATCCCTCCGAGGGCATCCCGACGGTCTGGTATCCCCTCAACGGCGAGATCGATGGGGCGCTGGGATTCGTGCGGATCTACACCCGCGGCCTCACCGAGGACGAGGTGCTCCTGAACTACGCCGACGCACAGACCTACTTCACCAATGCCTCCGCCGTGATCCCGGAGCCGGCTTCGGTGGCCCTGCTGGCTCTGGGCGTCATCGGCTTGGCGCGGCGTCGCCGCAGGAGCCAGGGAAGGGCAGGTGAAATGGCGAAAACCATGATGGTCGTGCTCGTGGCAATGCTCTGCCTGGGCACCGCAGGACGTGTCAGCGGCGGCTACTACGACGTGGTTATGGCCGACGGGCCGACGGGCTATTGGCGGCTGGGCGAGACGTCGGGGGCAGCCGTCAACGCGGCCAATCCCGGCACCTACAACGGCTCGTATACAGGCGGCACGCGCGGCGTGGGCGGAGCGCTCCCCCTCGACGCCGACAAGGCGTTCTATCTGCCTGGGGGCACCGCCAACTATGCCTCTGTGCCGGACAATGCCGTGTTCGACACGATTCTCAACGGCTCGTTCACCTACGAGACCTGGCTCTACGACTCGGCTCCCGCACCTAACGGCGGCAACAACTACAGCATCTTCTACAAGGCCGATTCCACGAACTTCACCAAGAACTCGGTCTGGTGGTACCGCACGCGCGGCACGACGGGCACGGGCGTCGGCGGCGGCAACTACGCCTTCGCGGTCAGCGATATCAATACGGTGACGAACAGCATCACCATCCCGAATCCCGCGGGCGCACAGCCCAGCGGGGTCGGTAACCCGGGCGATCAGCGGTGGCACCACTACGCCGTGGTCTTCGACCGGGCCGCGGGCAAGGCCTACGGCTACGTGGACGGCATCGAGGTCGCCCGAAACGACAGCCTCGTCGCGCAGAATCCCATTACCAACGTCGGCGCCTTGTTCATCGGCAGCAATTACTCGCCGAAAGATGCCTGGCTGGGCCGGATCGACGAGGCCGCCATCTACTCCAGGGCCCTCTCGCCCAATGAGGTCCAGGAGCACTACAACGCGGCCGTGGGCGCCCCCGGCGAAGACTATGTCACGGCTGGCCTGGCCGTCTACTACGACGCGCGCGGCCGCCAGATCAACGGCATCGGCCGCGAGGGAAGCTGGCTCGACCGCAGCGGCAACGCCAACCACGCCACCTTCTCGCCCGCCGCGGCCTTCAGCCTCGAAGACCCCGCCCCCGCTCTCTTCGGCGGCGAGGCCGAGGACGTGCTCGCCCGCGCCGGCGCCGTCGGCACCAGCGGCCTGAGCTTCAACAACGGCATCACCGTCGAGGCCCTCTTCCGCGTGCCGACAAATAACAGTCAGCGCCAGACCATCACCAACGCGAGCACCTCGCGGGCATGGACCATCGATATCGCACCAAACTCCGATCAGGTGACGTGGCTGGTGAACCCGACGGGCAATAGCGCCGACTGGAAGGGCGGCCTCTCTTCCGGCAGGATCCCCGACAACGATTGGGTGCACGTCGTCGGCGTCTTCGACACCAACAACGACGACACGCTCCGCCTCTACATCAACGGCCTGGCGGATGCCACGACCTACACGTGGACGGGCGGCATCAACAACGGCCTGCTCGCTGCGGTCAGCGACACCGCCTTCGCCCAGGGCGGCGCACTCGCCTTCCTGAGAATCTACACCCGAGGCCTCACCCAGGACGAGGTGCTGCTCAACTACGCGAACGCGCGGACCTATTTCACCGAGGGGCAGGCCATCCCCGAGCCCGGCACGGTGGCTCTGCTCGCGGCCGGCCTGCTCGGCCTCGCGCGGCGACGTCGCCGCGCGCGCTGAATGGTTCCTTCCGCGGTAGGCCCCCGAACGCCCGGAGGATGCGATGGAGGGAAGGGAGAATGCTATGGAGAAGCGCCTTCGACGCCGCGGCTTCCTGAAGCTCGGCACCGCGATGGGCCTGTGCGCGGCGTTGGAGGCCAAGGCGCCAGGAGGGGAGGCCAAGCCGCCCGCACCCCGCCCCCCAGGCCTTCCACAACGAACGAGAGCCAAGAAGGGAGAGAAGCCCTTGGACGTCGAGGACCCGAGTCGCCGCGTGCCAGTCGTCAGGGAGGTCGACGTGGTGGTCGCCGGCGGCGGCCTTGCCGGGGTGTGTGCCGCGGCCGCCGCGGCCCGGGCGGGCGCCACGACGCTGCTGGTCGAGCGGAACCCGTTTGCAGGAGGCAATGCGACGGCGGGCCTCGAGCGCTCCGTGTGCAACTACTTCCACAACACGAAGCACGAGCTCGTCATCGGCGGCCTCCCCCTCGAGTTCATCCAGCGTCTGGTCAAGCTCGGCGCCGCGAGCAGCAATTGGTCCGAGACCCGCGGCCACATCGTCTTCGACCTCGAGCTCGGCAAGCTGGCCCTCGACCAGATGCTCGAGGAGGCCAACGCCGACGTGCTCTACGACACGCTGGCGGCCGACACCATCGTGGAGGGCGATCGCCTCCGCGGCCTCATCGTGCAGAATCGCTCCGGCCGCCAAGCCATCCTCGCGGGCTGTGTGGTCGACGCGACGGGAGATGCCGACGTGGCCGCGTGCGCCGGCACCCCCCTGCGAAAGTGGGACGGCATCCCCCACAGCTACCTCTTTCGTATGGGGAACGTGGACCTCCAGAAGGCGTACCAATACATCGCCACTCACCCAGAGGAGTACGTGGCCACCACCGATGTGGGGCTGAGCTTCGAGGAGTGGAAGGCGCTCTGGGAGCAAGCCGGCATCCTCTATTTCCACCACCACTCGACCCCGCAGATGCCGTTCATGAAAGAGGCCTTCAGGGAGCAGAAGTACCCAGACAAGTGGGGCCCCTTCGACCAGATGCGCGTCTTCCAGATGCACGGGATCCGACGCACGGGCACGCTGGTGGTCAACACGGGCTACTTCGGCATGGCGCTGCCCGATGGCGAGAAGATCTCGACATACCACCGCTGGGGGCGTAAGATGGCGCAGCATGTGGCCGCGTTTCTCCGCGCCGCGCTGCCGGGATGCGAGAACGCCTTCGTGGACTGCACGGCCAGCAACCTGGGGCTCCGTCGCACGCGGTGGCTCGATGGTGAGTTCACCCTCACCCTGGAGATGCAGCAGCGCGCCACGAGGTTCGAGGATGCTGTCGGGCGAGGCGTCGTCATGGCGGCGAAGTCGGGCCGTGGGTCGCTGCACATCACCGAGAGGACCTACGACGTGCCTCTGCGGGCCCTTCTGCCCCGCCGGCCGATGGGCCTGATCATCGGCAGCGGGCGCAGCACGTCGTCGGCGCCGGCCGAGACCCTTCGCACCATGCCGCTCACCATGGTGGTCGGCCAGGGCGCAGGGGTCGCCGCCGCCCTGGCCGCCAAGGCGGGCACCGACGTTCGCGATCTCCCGGTCGAGCAGATCCAGGACGAGCTGGTCCGTCAAGGGGTGCGGCTGCGGGGCTGAATGGGTCTCAGCGATTCGGTCCTGCCGGCCGCCACCGGCCGCCCCGAATCACCACAAGCCGGCCGAACGATCGCGCGGCATGGAGCAAAAAGCATGACAACCCGAGGATCGGCAATCGCCGCGGCCCTGGCGGGCGCTGCGTTGGTGTGTTGCGAGGGTCGCGGCGCCGCCCGCCAGGAACTCAAGATGGAACGCCTCCTCGTCTTCGGCGGGAGCAAGAGGTACCCCTGGTCGCGCGAGCAGACCCTCCGCCGCCTTCCCGACGGCTCGCTGCTCTGCGTGTGGCTCACCGGCGGCCAGTCCGACGGTGCGGTCGGGAACGTCGTCGCCGCCGCACGCAGCACCGACGACGGGATGACCTGGACGGAGCCCGAGGTGCTCTTCTCGCGGCCGGGCCACGGCTGCTTCGTCACCGAGCTCTTCCCCGTCGGCGACAAGGCGTTCATGTTCGTCCGCATCCACAGCAAGCCGCGCATGCAGGGCGAGTGGGAGTCGACGGTCATCGGGCTCGACGCCCAAGGGAAGGTCGCCGGCCAGCCGCGCCTCGTTGAGGGCGAGTGGCCCGTCGGCCCCAAGGTCCAGTGCGGCACAGCCCTGCGGGACGGCAGGATCCTCTTCCCCGTCAACCTCTACGAGCCGATGAAGAGAGCCGAAGAGACCACCAGACTCAACGACAAGGAGTCCGCGGCGCTCTGGCACACAGGCGGCTCGTTCACCATGAAGAACCTGTTCGTCTGCGCCGTGCTCGAGCCGAACAGGAGCTTCACGAAGTTCACCCGCACCGGCCGGGTGTGCAAGCCGACGCCCGGAGCGGCGGTGCCGCAGGTGCCGCTCATGGAGCCTCAGATCGCCGAGCTCTCGGACGGCTCCCTCGCCATGCTCATTCGCGCCGACGGCACTGGCGTGCTCTATCGCTCAGACTCGAAGGACGGCGGGCGCACGTGGTCGGAACCCCGCCCGAGCGATATCCCGAACCCCGGCACCAAGACCCGCATCCTCACACTCCCCGACAAGCGCATCCTGCTCGTCCACAACCCGAACCCCACCCTCAACGTCCGCGGATGGCAGTCCCGGGTTCTCCTCTCTGTGTGGATTAGCGGCGACGATATGAGAACCTGGTCGTGGAAGCGCGTGATCGTGCCACCGCCCGAGGTCGCGATGTACCCCGACGCCTTCCTCGATGAACGGCAGCAGACCGTCTACCTCTCGTGGGAGAACGGCAAGCAGATCTGGCTGACCAGGCTGCCGCTGGCTGCGACGCGGGAGCCGTGAGCTCGATCTCCCCAAAGCAGCGAGCGCCCTGCATCGGCACCCCGTTCAGGCGATCTGAGGGCCGAACTCCACACCCTGGCGGCGCAACTCGGCCTGCACGGCAGCGAGGTCGACGCGGTGGGGCGGGACGCCGGCCCTCGCCGCCACGGCTGCGGCGACGCCCGCGCCCTGGCCGATCACCATCGTCAGGGCCATGACCCGCAGCAGCCAGGGCTGGTCGGCGCTCACGCTCCGCCCGGCGCCCATCAGCAGCCCCTCGACGCGGCGCGGCACGAGGCAGCGGAAGGGAATGTCGAACGTCTCGTCGCGGAACGTCTGGCAGCTCCACGCGCCCTTCGAGGGATTCTTCTTGTAGTCAACCTCCACCACGCCCCGGCCGATGGCGTCCTCGAAGCGGGTGGGGCTCTCCTTCATGGCCCGCGTGAACTGGAGCTCGCCATCGATCCACCGGGAGACGCGGATGCCCAGGTCGTCGGCCAGCCCGATGACACAGGCGCGCTCGAAGCCCGGGACGTGGCGCCGGAAGAAGTCGGCCATCCGGAACGCCATCCGCTTCCCGTCGGCCATCGCCCGGCTGATGGCCGCTACGTCCAGCCCCTCCAGGGTCACGAAGCCCGTGATGACGTGGACGACGCCCAGGCTGCGGATGGCGTGCATCTGGCAGGCCGGGAGGGCGTCGTACAGGCCGATCCGCTCGGGCAACTCGCCGCTTGCCACGGCGGCCTTGAAGATCTCCATCTGGTAGCCGCCGCCGTGCGGGAAGAGCAGCGTGCCCGTGGCCCTGTACTGCTCGAGGGCCTCCGCGAACGTCCAGTCCACGTCCATGTAGTCGGGATACTGGCCGGGATGCTCGACAAAGTACTGTACGAACCGATCGACATCCACGTTGCCCATGCGGAAGCAGTACGAGTGGCGTCCGCGGCTGCCCATCTCGTGAAGAGGCGCCCCGGCCAGATGGGCCACGTCGGCATCGCCGCTGGCATCCACGGTGGCCTTCGCCAGCACCGCCTCGTGGCCCGACTTGCTGTCGATGAAGACCCCGCGCAGGCAGTCCCCCTCGACGATGGCCCCGGTGACGAGCGTGTCGAAGAGGCAGGCCGCGCCAGCCGCTTCCAACAGGTCGCTGAGCTGGAGCTTGGCGCCCTCGACGTCGTAGATGATGTGGCCCTTGTGGTCGTGCCAGGCCCTGCCCACCCCGCTGGTCGCGGCCAAGGCGTCGGTGATCTCGACCTCCTTTTCTGTCTCCCGCCCCGTCCCTCCTTGCGCGGAACGAACCCCAAGGCTCGTACCGCGGGTGCCAAGGCTTGGAGGGCTGGATCATACGGTTCTCGGCCTTGCACGAGGCCGGACCCTACTTACGCCATCAGCGTGTGCATCTGCACGCCAAGTAGTCTCTGGAGGGGCGGTCAAGTAGTCCTTCGGGCGTCTCAAGTAAGGCCCGTGAGCATCCAGACGGGGTTACTCTCCAGGCGGTCTCCGGGCGGACATGGAAGGGTTTCTTAACTGAGATTTCCATCCCGGGTTTCTTTGCCGCCGGGCGTCCGGACGGGCAGTGAAGGATTCGTTAACGGGGATTTCACTCCCCGCGCTCGGCCCCTTCGATTCGTTCCCCCTTCGGCCATAGAGGCGCCGGAGCCGCGCTGCCGAGGGTGAACAGAGGCCACAGTTCCGCACAGACCCAACAGATCTGCGACAGCCCCCACGAGTCCCCCAGCGTAACTCCTTGTCCCCCGAGGCCTTGCGAGCCCGCCGCCGCGAGCGGCGCCCTCGACAGTCTCCCGCCCACCCTCGACACTACCGCCGAAGAGGAACACCCCGCGACATACACGGCCCAACACCGGGCAGAGGCGGACGCGCGGGACCGGGCCAGCGGATTCGCCCGCGTCCAGAACTCACCCCCTCTGACGTGCCCCACTTGTCATGTGCTGGCGGCGTGTGTAGGATCGTGTCGGCAAGTGCCTGCGAGGGCGCGGCGCTCGCTCGCCCTGACAGGCTCGCAGGAGGCGGCGGATGAAGATAGGACGCTGGCGTTGCACAGCGACGAGCAAGTCCACGGGGGAGCAGTGCCGGCGCCCGGCGGCGCCGGGACACCGCGTGTGCTACTGGCACGGGGCCGCCTCGACCGGCCCAAGGACCGCCGAGGGCAAGGCTCGGTCTGCGCTAAATGCTCTCAAGCACGGGATTTACGCCGAGCGCCTGCTGGGGGTCGAGGAGCGGTTGACCTTCGACGAACTGATGGGGCGTCTTCGGGAGGACTTCGACCTGGTGGGGGGACGCCTCGGCCTTGGCCGAGGCAAAGGCGCTGGCCATGGCGCACATCCAGTTCCTGCGCGCGGTGACGGCAGGAGATGCAGCAGCCGCGCAGAGATTCAGCCGGGCGGAGCTGAGGCACGACAGGAAGCTGAAGGGCGACGAGTCCAGGGCCGAGCCGAGGCGCGTGCGGCACGGATCGGGGCCATCGCCCGCGGAGTGGGTGACGGCTCTACTCGAGGAGGTCGGGGCGGCTCGCGCCAGGGGTAGCAGACGAAGCATCAAGCCCCGGGTCAGGACAGAGCGTCCGCCCGGTCCCGACTGGCGGTCCGAGGACCGAAGCTGTGCAAGCCCGCGCAGTTCCCGCGTGGCCGTCACGGAATCCACGTGGTTGAGCCGCTGGTAGTCACTGTTCGTCATCTGCTCGTGCTGCCGGAGGTAGGCGAGGGCGACCCGCTGGCAGTTGACGACGGACTGCGGAATGCATATGCTGCTCGCGATGTGGCATGGAATGGGCTCCACGAAAACGCTATGAGAGCAAGGAACTCGATGATCGTCCTGCATTCGGCCTGGTCTGGCGGTGAGCTGCTGTTGTGGGGCGAATCCCCGCGTGAGGCCGAAGGCGCGCGGGCGCCCGCCCGCCGCGGCCGCAAGCCGCGGGAGGGGAAGGCAGTTGCCCCCTATCCCTACGACGCAGGCACAGTTGCCCTGGAGGCAGCCTCGCGCGATGCGGGGGTTGAGGTCGAGGCAAAAGAGCCGGCGGTGAGGCAGGTGGCCGCGTGGCTCCCGGCACAGGGGGGCGTTCCGATTGCATCGAGTCCTCTCATTGCGGAGCCGCCGTCGCAGGCCGAGGTCGCGCTCGCGCCGTGGCGCGTCGAGGCGGTAGCTCTGACGCCAGAGCAGGCGGTTGACCTGCTTTGCCGGGGCGCGGGGAGGCCCACGCTGGCGCCAGGCGTGCTGGTGGGGCGCGACGTGGCATTCTGGGCACAGGCGCTCCGCTTCGCGGGGGCGCTCGTGGCGCGGCAGCAGGTTCTCCCCGGGATCGAATCGCGGGATCGCGGGTATCGCGCGTGCTGGGAGCCTGTGTTTGCCGGGGCGGATGCCGAACGGCTGGCGGCTCTGGCGAAGGCGATGCCCGCCGTCGCGCGGGCGTTGGGGGCATTGGACGCGACTGCCCCTCCCGCGACGTCATCCGCCGATGTCCTTCGGGCGTTCGTGGGTGCGATGGTGGACCGTCTCGTGCGCTCCACCTCGGAACGGGCGACAGAACCGTCCCTGCCACGGCGTGGCCGCCCAAGGAAGAAGCCGGCGTTCGACAGCGTGCACGACCAGTGGCTCCACGCGCTGCGGTCATCCGACGGGTTGATGGAGGGCGGCGAGCCGGAGCTGGCGCAGTTTGCCGAACAGGTGCGCGAGTGGCGGCGGCCGCTGTCGGTCTCCGTCGCCGCGCCCTTCCGCCTGTGCTTCCGGCTCGAGGAGCCGGAGAGCGGCGCGGAGGCTGAGACGCGCCGGGCGCGAAAGCCGAGCGATGCGTGGCGCGTGCGGTTCCTGCTCCAGGCGGCCGACGACCCCAGCCTGCTGGTTCCCGCGGAGGACGCCTGGGCGGCGCGGGGCCGTGCGGCGTCGGTGCTCCGGCGAGCGGGCTATTCGGCCCAGGAGCACCTGCTGTCGTCGCTCGGGCAGGCGGCGGGCATCTGCCCGCGCATCGAGGCGGCGCTGAAGACGGCTCGGCCCTCGGGCTACGAGCTGGACGCCACGGGCGCTCACGAATTCCTCACACAGCGTTCGCTGCTGCTGGAGCAAGCCGGCTTCGGTGTGCTGCTGCCGGCGTGGTGGACGCGCACGGGGACGAAGGTGCGGCTCGCGCTTCGTGCGAGTGTGAAGAGTCCGAAGATGCAGGGCGGCGGGGGGCTGTCGCTCGGCGAGGTGTTGCACGTGGACTGGGAGGTGGCGCTCGGGGAAGAGCGCCTGTTGCCCGAAGAGCTGGAGGCCTTGGCTCGGCTGAAGGCCCCACTCGTCCAGGTGCGCGGCCAATGGGTGCAGGTGAGCGCCGAGGAGATTCAGGCCGCGCTCGACTTCTGGCGGAAGAAGGGGGCCGAGACGCTCACCGCGCGCCAGGTCGTGCAGATGGCCCTGGGCGCGGCCGACGCCGTGGGCGGCATCCCGCTCGCCGGCATCGAGGCCACGGGGTGGGTCGGGGACGTGCTCCGGCAGCTCGACGGGCGGGCCGAGGTCGAGGATCTCGCCGTGCCGAAGGGCTTTGCCGGCACCCTGCGTCCCTACCAGGCGCGCGGCTACGCCTGGCTCGCCTTCCTGCGGCAGTGGGGACTAGGCGCGTGCCTCGCCGACGACATGGGCCTGGGGAAGACCATCCAGGCACTGGCCCTGTTCCAGCGGGACTGGGAGGCGGATGGCAGACGCCCCGTGCTCCTCATCTGCCCCATGTCGGTCGTGAGCAACTGGCAGAAGGAGGCCGAGCGCTTCACCCCCTCGCTGCCCGTCATGGTCCACCACGGCATCGAGCGGAAGAAAGACGCGGAGTTCGAGGCAGCCGCGCGCGGCCACGCCCTCGTCGTCTCCAGCTACGCCCTTCTGCACCGCGACATCGAGCATCTGAAGCAAGTGCCGTGGCTGGGCATCATCCTCGACGAGGCGCAGAACATCAAGAACCCCGAGACCAAGCAGGCCCGGGCCGCCCGCTCCCTCGCCGCCGACTACCGCCTCGCGCTCACCGGCACGCCCGTCGAGAACAACGTCGGCGACCTCTGGTCGCTCATGGAGTTCCTCAACCCCGGCTTCCTGGGCTCCCAGGCCGGCTTCAAGCGCGAGTTCTTCATCCCCATCCAGACCAACCGCGACCCCGAGGCGGCCGGGCGGCTGCGGCGCCTCACCGGCCCCTTCATCCTGCGGCGGCTCAAGACCGACAAGAGCATCATCGCCGACCTGCCGGAGAAGCAGGAGATGAAGGTCTTCTGCACCCTCACGAAGGAGCAGGCATCGCTCTACGCCGCCGTCGTGAAGGACGCGGAGAGCGCCCTGGAAGGCGCCGAAGGCATTCAGCGCAAGGGCGTCGTCCTCGCCACGCTCTCGAAGCTCAAGCAGGTCTGCAACCACCCCGCGCAGTTCCTCGGCGACCGCTCGGCCGTCCCCGGCCGCTCGGGCAAGCTGGCCCGCCTGGCCGAGATGCTCGAGGAGGCCATCGAGGTCGGCGACCGTGCGCTCGTCTTCACACAGTTCGCCGAGATGGGCGGCATCCTCAAGCGCCACCTCGAGGAGACCTTTGGCCGCGAAGTCCTCTTCCTCCACGGCGCCGTGCCCAAGGCCCAGCGCGACCGGATGATCGAGCGGTTCCAGGGCGACGGCGGCCCGCCCCTCTTCATCCTGTCGCTGAAGGCCGGCGGCACGGGGCTGAACCTCACCCGCGCCAACCACGTCTTCCACTTCGACCGCTGGTGGAACCCCGCGGTGGAGAACCAGGCGACCGACCGCGCCTTCCGCATCGGCCAGACGCGCAACGTCCATGTCCACAAGTTCCTCTGCGCCGGCACGCTCGAGGAGAAGATAGACGAGATGATCGAGCGGAAGAAAGAAGTGGCCGAGAAGGTCGTCGGCACGGGCGAGGGCTGGCTCACCGAATTCTCGAACCAGCAACTCAAGGAGCTCTTCGCCCTCCGAGCCGAGGCGATAGGAGAATAGCATGGCACGCCGACGCGGTTGGGGCCGCTACGACTACTACGACCACTACCGGGGCTACTACCCGCCCTCGCGGCCCCGCGAGGCCAAGGGCGGCATCAAGGCCCAGACCCAGCGCGGCGGCTTCGGCCAGAGCTGGTGGGCGAAGCGCTGGATCGCCGTGCTGGAGAGCTTCGACATCGGCGCGCGCCTCGGCCGCGGCCGCTCTTATGCCCGACGCGGCCAGGTGACCCACATCGAGATCGGCGAGGGCACCGTGACGGCCAAGGTGCAAGGCTCGCGCCCAAAGTCCTACGACGTCGTCATCAAAGTCGCCACGCTCTCCCAGGCCGACTGGAAGAAGCTGGCGGGGTCGCTCGGAAAGGAGGCCCTCTTCGTCGCCAAGCTCCTCGCCGGCGAGACGCCGGAGAACATCGAGGACGCCTTCAAGGCCGCCGGCCTCTCGCTCTTTCCCGGCAAGGGCAAGGACCTCGTGACCGACTGCTCCTGCCCCGACTGGTCGAACCCCTGCAAGCACATCGCCGCCGTTTACTACCTCCTCGGCGAGGAGTTCGACCGCGACCCGTTCCTTATCTTCAAGCTGCGGGGCATGACCCGCGAGAGACTGATCGCCCTCCTCGGCGCCAAGGCCGGCGCCCGGCCGAAACCGAAGGGTGGCAAGGCACCCGTTGAGGAGGCAGAGGAGGCCACATCACCGGCGGAACCGCTGCCCGCGGAGCCGGACGCCTTTTGGGGCACGGACGATGCGCGGGGGACCACGCTGGGCGAAGTCCGCATCCCGCCCATCGCCGCGGCCTTGCCCAAGCGGCTGGGCAGCTTCCCCTTCTGGCGCGGCGGTGAGGGCTTCCTCGATGCAATGGAGGGCATCTACGCCACCGCCTCGGCTGCCGGCCTGGCTGTTCTCCTCGGCGAGCGCACGGGCGACGAAGCCGGTGCGTGACCGGCAGCAAGAAAGGAGGGAGACATGGCACGCGGCGAACCGCTCATTGAAGCTTTGCTTTGTTAGCCGTCGCCTCTCGAGGCTTCTGGGTTTCCACGCCTCCCACGGCGTGGCCCCATTGAAGCGCGATGGCCTGTTCCATGGCCGCCGAACGCCTCTCACGGAGCGGGCAAGCCCTGCGTCATGTGGCGTGAGGCAAACTACCCTTCACATCGGGCAACCCGGCCAGGAGGATGGCGTCGGAGCGATGGTGATGATAGGCATGGAAGATGAACTCGTTCCAGCTGTTTCTGTCGCTTCCGTACTTGAGGAATTCGTAGAGTCCTTGCGGCGTACCGCCGTGCGGCGTTCCGATGAGCGACCTCTTCAGATACGCCGTCCAGTCGGCCTTCGTGGTATCGAGCAGAACATAGGGTGTCGTGAAGACGATCTGGTAGTCCACGAGCCCCAGGAAGGGCGGGCAGAGCCGTACATACCAGAGCTGCCCCGCCTCGCCGCGGTAACCAGAAGCCACATGGCAGATGAACTCGCTGCCCGTGACCAGTTCCCTCAACTGACACTTTGAGCCTCGCGTCCCGCAGTGCTCATAGATGCCCATGCGAGACCCCTGGAACTGGCGGACGATCTCCACCATGCTGGGGTCCATGTCGAGCAGGTTACTCACATCGAGAAGGCAGGTTCCGATGGTCTCAAGGTCTGTGCCAAAGCGAAGATCGAAGAACGCCCATGTGCAGAAGTAGCTGGTCGTCAGAGGGCTCATGGGCGGCCCTCCAGGCATGTAGGCGTCTTGGGCGGCAATCACCTCTTGGCAGTAAGCGTTGAACTCGGAGAACTCCGAGACGCACTCGGCAAAGAAGGAGACGAAGTTCTGAGCGGACACATAGGCGGAATGCAGAGGGTCAAGGCCCGCCTCGACGCATTGCTGAACATCTCTCACATCCTTGGGCAGTTTGATCCTCCGGAGGTTGGCAAGCTGGCTCAGGGATGTCCGAAGGCCTCGGAATCGCTCACGAAGTCTTCTGCTAACGTACCCCACTGGTAGAACTCTCCTTTCAGCCCTGGGAGCCGGATGAGCAGCGTGGCGGCCGGTGAAGCTAAGCCGCCCAGCCACACCTGCGCCGGCCTGGCCCATCCGAGGCCTAACCCGGCAAGCCGACGCGCCTTCTTGACGAGGGTTCTGAATCCAAGGGCATGCTATGACGCTTCCTGGCCCCTGTCAAACGCAGATGCGCCACCGAGTTTCCCAATGGCTGCCTGTGCCAGTCCTGTGCTTTCATGAGCTTAGCACTCTGGCCGAAGAGGCATCGCCCCGGGCGGGAGGGCCGAGGGCGGTGCGGTGAGAGGAGGGATCAGAGAGGCTCAGCTCGTGGGCGGTGTCTCCTGTGGGGTGGTCTCCTGGCGCTGCGCCTGCTGTCGGCGGCGGCGCTTGGGCATGGCATCCTGGGGGAAGGCGACGGTGGGGACGTGGCCCTGGCCCTGCGCCCACTCGAGGAGCATGCGGAGGACGCGGGTGATCTGGTCGGTGGTCGGCTTCGCCCGCTCGGCACCATTGGGCTTCCTGAGCAAGGCGTCGCTCTTGAGGAACCGGCCGACGTCGGCGGGGCGGAGCGCCTTGAGCGCCTTACCCTCGCCGAAGAAGCCGGCGATGGCCTCGAGGGCCTTGCCGTAGGTCCTGACGGTGTGCACATTCTTCCCGGCCGCCCGCAGGTACTCCAGGTACTGCGGTGCGGCGTCCTTGAGGGTCAACTGGCTGGGCATCGTATCCTCCTTTCAAGAGGGTGCCCTGCTGATTTGTGGCGGGCCGCCACGTTGGCGGCCGCTCGACCACGTGTGTCGTGAACATAGGGGCATCGGGGCGACGAGAAGTCAAGGAGAACATGGCGGGATTCCTCATGGCGTGGACGCGAGCATGGCAGCGGGAGAGAGGTATCCGTCCAGCGAACTGCACCCCCGGCTCCTGTGCGGAGGAAGCCGCGGCCTGAGCTGCAGGGGAGCCACCGAACGGGTGCTGGGCAGGAGGCGGCCGCGGGGGGCTCCAG
>Ga0307380_10001606_pt1 | contig 32928 bp, 30 predicted proteins | sample UN3MG_FD_202239 | JGI IMG/M metagenome (GOLD analysis project Ga0307380, IMG submission 202239) | Soil microbial communities from Risofladan, Vaasa, Finland - UN-3 | ecosystem: Environmental > Terrestrial > Soil > Coastal area > Acid sulfate soil | place: Finland: Risofladan, Vaasa | collected...
ATCATCTTCTACACGCTCGGCTTCGTCCTGTTTATCCGTTACGACGTACGCTGACGCTTGACGTTGGGTCGACCATGACCCGGGGTGTGCGCCATCCGAGTAACAACGACCGGCGACTCGATGATCTGCCTGGCACTCCCGCCTGCGATGCTCCTCCCGCGTATCAGCGAATCGATATCACACCTGTGAATCGCAAAATCCAAATAACATGTTGCATACCGCTCACCACCCGGCGGAACATATCCTGATATCAGGAAGCCAATGGCGTTTTGAATCGTAATCATTACTGCAGATGCAGGAGCACCACGATGGATAAAAAAGAGCTGCGCAAGAAGATAGATGAACTGCTGTCGCAACAGCACGTGATAACCCTCTCCACAAGCGATTCCAGCGGGCCTTGGGCCGCCCCGGTCTATTACGCACAAGAAGGCTTCGACCTTTATTTTGTCACCAATCCGTCGTCACGGCATGGCAGGGCGATTGAAACGGGAGATGAACTCGCGGGTGCAATCCATGCCGGCTCATCCGATTGGAACAGAATCAAAGGCCTGCAGTTGAGCGGCAAGGCGGAGATGCTTGCCAACGGCTCGGAGCTGGAAATGGCAAAGAAGAGCTACTTTTCGCGCTACCCGTTCACCGAAGTCTTCTTCAAGCAGGAGCAGTTGCTGGATCCGGAAATGCAGGAAAAGGTCTCCTCGGTGCGCTTCTACCGCTTCAAGCCGAGCAGGATCGTCCTAGTCGACAACTCAGTTCACTTCGGATTCCACGGCGAGTTGAAGTTGTAATCCAGCCGCTTTCCGACATTATCTCCGGCAATACTCCGTGCTTGAGCGCCGCCTCAGCTTGTGTTAGAGTCTCCCGGTCTCAAAAATAAATACTGTCTCTGGGGGTGAATCAATGACAGGTTTAGCTGTGCTCGCAATCTCTCTGGCTCTCATCGTTCCTATAGGCAACGATGACACAGTCACCGAGCCGACCACCAAAACAACCTTCTCCAAAACCTGGGGTGACCCGCCGGTCAAGCTGTACGGCGTGGCCCCGAGAAAGAAAATCTGGTTCAAGGTTTATGGTGTCGGCGTCTACGCCGACAAGGAGGCCGTCGAAGCAAAACTTGCCGAGCTTGGCGGCGGTACATCAACGGACAGGCTCGCCGAAGCGGTCATTACCTGCAATGGCAGGAGAGTGATCGTTCTCAAGTTTGTCCGCGACTTGAGCAAGGGCAGGATGCAGGGAGCCATACGCGAGGGCCTCGAAAAATCGTTCAAGTTGAGCGACGAGCGAATTGCCGCCGATGCCACCAGTTTCCTCAACGCGATGCAGGACATCAAGAAAGGCGATATCGCCGAGATGATCCTCGATGCGGACGGCACCATCAAGCTGACAGGCAAAGGCGAGGAATTGTTGAATATCAACAACAGGATCCTGGGTGACGCCCTGCTGGCGATATACATTGGCGAGAAGCCGATTTCCAAGGAAATGAAGCAACAGCTTCTGAGCCTGGCAGGGACCGATTAAACCTTGCGCATCAAGAATGAATAAAAAACATTTTGCAGCTAAAAAGAAGCGTCGCTATACTTGGCGATCTATCACAGGTAGACGAGGTTCATTTAAACTACCGTCCCTCACGGGGGCGAAAGGGAGTCTGAGAGGTTATGGGCATGCGAAATAGGTATATCATCACTCTTACCCTGGCGATAGCGCTGCTGGTGCCTGCCTCGCTATTCGCTTCGGGATTCGGCTATTACGAACACGGAGCCAAAGCGACCGCGATGGCTGGAGCTTTCGTCGGGCGCGCCGATGACGTGACAGCGGTTTTCTACAATCCGGCGGGCATCGCTTTCCTGGAAGGCACGCATATTTATTTAGGAATGCACCCGGTGAGCTCCAATTCCACCGCTAAAATCATGGGCGCCAGTATCGATGGCACAACCGATACGCTTTATCCAGCGTCCGTATTCTTATCGAAGAAGCTCACGGACGAGATCTCTGTCGGATTCGGCTTCTTTGTCCCGTTCGGCCTATCGAGCGACTGGCCGGCCGGCTGGATCGGGAGTCAGCTCTCCTACCACACGGCACTACGCTCCTACTATTTCCAGCCGACCATTGCCTACAAGGTGAACGATCAACTCTCGATCGGAGCCGGCATTGATATCGTCCGCAGCAAGGTCGAGTTGTCACGCAGTTCCTTGGCTCAGATACCGATCTCGCCACTTCTGCCGCCGCTGCAAGTCGGCGTCGACACTGTATTGGATGCTACAGGCAACGGCTACGGCGTTAACCTGGGTTTGCTCTATAAGTTCAGCCCGAAATTCAATATCGGATTCTCCTACAAGTCGGAGATCAGCATCGACTACGAGGGCGATGTCGATTTCACGCCGTCCAGAACCGGAATTCCTCTGGTTGACGGCACCATCGACGCGATCTTTTACGACCAGAAGGCTCGCACGACGATCAAGATGCCGCAGATCTTCGCGGTGGGCACTGCGTTCCAGCCTGCAGAGAGATTCAACATGCAGATCGACCTTCAGTGGACCGGCTGGAGCAGCTTCGAGAATCTCGAGTTCGACCTCGACAACGATATGCTGGACGCGGTCGACCCGAGCAACTGGGAGGATGCCTTCACCTTCAGGGTCGGCGGCGAGTACATGCTCGATCCGTTCTGGGCGTTACGCGCAGGCTACATCTACGACCAGGGCGCGGTCCCCGACGCCACTCTCAAGCCGATGCTGCCGGACGCAGACCGCAACGAACTCACTTTCGGTATCGGTTACGACACGGTCGAATCCTGTTGCTGGGGACGGGTCGCTTTCGACTTCGCGTTGCAATACATCATGTTCAACGACCACACATCGACATTCTCGCTGTTCCCGGCGGCTTACGAATCAAACGCCCTTATCATCGGCATGGGATTCACATACAACTTCTAGAACCAGCTTAATGAGGGCTCGAGGCGGTGCTCCGAGATGAGCGCCGCCTTTTTATCTATTCAAAATACTTAAAATACGGTAATTGCAGGGGAGGAAAACAGAGATGCTAAAGGCGTTTCTCCGGTAGGAGAACCTCGACCACCGTTCCCCTCCCTTCCTCGCTCTCGACAGAGATGCGACCCCGATGCTGCTCGGCGATCCGCTGCGCGATGACAAGCCCTAACCCGGTCCCCTCCGGCTTAGTCGTGAAATAGGGCGTGAAGATCGAGCGACGGATGTTCTCGCTCATCCCGGGACCGCTATCAGCAACCAGCATCCGGACCCAGTGCCTCTTTCGGGCACGCTGCTTCACCCGCTCCAGCGTTAGTGTCAACCTGCCGCCGCCTTCCATCGCCTCGACCGCGTTGAGCACGAGGTTGGTCAGCAGGCGAGCGATCTGATCCTCGTCGGCGCTCACCGGAGACAGGACCTCGAAGCGCTTTTCCACTTCCACGCCGCTCATCCGCGGCGAGAGCAGGCGCAGGACCTTTTCAAACACAGAGCGCAGATCGGTAGGCTGGAATTCCGGTTCCGGCATACGTGCGAAATCTGAAAATTCCTGCACGATGCGGCGAATTTTCTCCACCTCTTCGAGGATGGTTTCAGTGGACTCGCTGAAAATGGACTCGAACTCGGGGTGACGCCGTTCGCGCGCCTTTTGAAGTGTTTCGATCGATAACTGAATCGGCGAGAGGGGATTCTTGATCTCGTGTGCGACTTTGCGCGCGACCTCCTGCCACGCGGCCACCCTCTCGGTGCGCATCAACCGCTCGCGCAGCTCGCCCAGATCCTCCGCCATGCCGTTGAACTCCTCGAACAAGCCCGCGATCTCGTCGCGCCGCCGCCCACGTCTCAAGCGCACCGAGAAATCGCCGAGCGCTACCAGCTCAAAGCCGTTAATGAGCTGGCGCAGCGGCCGTGCAACATTCCGCGAAACCAGAAAGCCCAGAATCAGGGCCAGCCCGACACCGACAGCCGCGGCAAGGCTGAAAGTGGTCAGCAAACCCGCCACGGCTTCGTCCAACTCCCCGGTGGGGTAGAGGAAGAGGATGGCACCGACGGCCTCGCCCCTGCCTGCAGCCAACGGCACCGCACCCACGAAATACTCGCCCGTGGAGAGCGACCATCGGCCGCCCGGCTCTTCAGCAACAAGACCCGGGCTTTCGGAACCGATACGGCGCGACAATTCGCCGGCCATCCGCCGCTCGCTGTCCGTTCCGCCCTCGCTCAGCACCCTGTCGTTTATCCTGTCGATCAGATAAACAAGGCCGCGCGCACCGGTGTAGAAACGAGTAAGAAGCCCCTGATTCACCTCCATCCCGCCGACGATGGTCAATCCGCTGCGGCGGTGGACAACGCGCAGGGCCAGTCTGTCGCGTTCGCCGACCCGCACCGGGCCGACAATTACTCCGCCGTCGGGGGCCGCCGTGATCTGGCTCCAATAAATATCCTTGTATCCGGCGAATTCCTTCCACTGCAGGCTGCTCAGCACGGTGCCGTCGTCGCGAAGTAAATCGAGAAAGTCGAGTCCCAGCCCGAGGTCCGAATTGATCTCCTGAGCCGCAAGAAACAGGTTGGGGAACTGCTCGCCGGCCCCGTTGACCCTCTGAAAAAACTGCTCGACATTGGGGCTGTCGACCGCCCTCTCGAGTGTGCCGGCAATCTCATCGCCGAACTGCTCCAATTCGCGTCTGCCGCTCTCCTGCGCCTGCCGCAGTTCTTCGATCGCCCGGCTGCGGAAGCGTCTGCCGGCCTCGTTCACTGAGAAGAGCACCAGGACAACTGCGGGCAGCAACGCCGCGATAGTGAACCAGAGTGAAAGCCGGGTACGAATAGTCAACGGCTTGTCTCCCAAGCGGGTCGGGATCCCTCAGCGATCCAAGCGCCTTCGTAGTCGAGGGTGCCGTCGGGTCGGAAACCAAGGTCTCGGATTCGCGGATCCGCCCAGATGAAATGCGCAGTGTGGTACAGCGGCACAAGCATGGCTTCGGAGCGCAACGATTGCTCCATATCGACCAACCAGGCGACATCATCCCCGCTTGGTTTGCGCAGCCAGATATCGTCGCCCGTCAGCGAATAAAGCTCGCACAGCGAGCCCCAGAACGAATAGGCGGCGCTACCTTCGGCTATAAGCGCCTCTATCAGAAGCAAATCGCAATCGCCGGCAGTGTCACTGCTGAAGGGAATTACATCGGCACTTATTCCCGATACAAGTAGGTCAACCCTTACCCTGCCGGCAATCAGTTCCAATTCCTCGGATCCCTCGGGGAAGCCGATCGCCAGCCTTCTCAACGGTTTTATTCCACTCACCGGCCCTGTTGGCAGAGCGAATGCGCCACCGGGTAGCGCTCCCGGCGGGACGACGTGTTCCAGCAATTCGGTCCGGCCTGCCAGGAATATGCTTACGAGGCTCTCCGCATCCACAGCACCCAGGGCTTCCGAGCGAGCATCAAGCAACCGCAAAGGCCCGATCGAGTCGCGACGGTTCGCGGCAAGATAGACGCACCGCCGGCCTGGATAGTCGATTCTGACAGGTTCGTCGGAGACTTCCGTAATCCGATGACCCACTCGCACCAATACGGGGCGGCGCCAGTCGCTCTGGACTTCGGGGCTGCCCCCAAGAAACAAGTGATCAACAAAGGGCCGTCCCCTTACAAAGTTCATGTCGGGTTCGTAGCGGCCCGCTCCGGCGAGTATGAAAGGACCCCATCCCGTGCTTTCGTTGACCGGGAGGGCAGGCGCCAGGTTTATATCAGCAAGCGCGTTCAGCAAGAGCGGCTGTGGGCGGATCAGGTTAAGGGTAATCGTCGAAGCATCCTCGACGGAGACGCCGCTGATCCCCTCCGATTCGCCGCTCATATAGCTCTCAGCCCCCTCCAGGTCCAAGAGCAAGCCCGCTGCCGGTGAACCGGGATTCTCTCTTAAAACTCGATGGAAAGATGCCGCGATATCCTCCGCTGTCAGGGCGTTTCCCGAAATGTCGCGAATGCCCTGCCGCAGCTTCAAGCTAAGACTGAGGCGGTCAACCGAGTAACTCCAAGCCTCAATTGCTTCCGGCTTTATGTTTCCGTCACCGTCTAAACTTAGCAGGCGAATGTGGTCGAGAGAGGCGGCTTCGCGTTCGAGTACAGTTCGAACCAGGGCAGGATCGGTGAACCCAGGTTGGGATTTTGCTAACCGTTGGATGGCTCCGCCATAGAGGGGCCTTTCTTTCTCCGCCGGAACGGAAACTCCCGATGCCACCAGCAATAACAGGATTGCGGTTAATGTGCACACCGCACGCATGGGCGCGATCACTCCTCCCCGAGCTTGACAATCCGATTGTTCGAATCGCCGCCGTGTGCTTTCTTCTGTTCTTCCTGAAGCGCATGCAAAGTGCCGACGATAGAGCGGAGCATGAATTGGCGAAGAAACTCGTGCGGTTTGAGGAAGCTGCTGCCAGCGAGGTCGAGTGCCAACGCCTCAAGAAGCCTCGCCTCATCGGTTTTGCCCTGGAGCGAGAGAAGATAACCCGTCTCTTCGAGGCGCCTGGCCATTAAATCCAAACGGCCGCTCTCCTGGCTGAAATACTCCGCGGTGAAATCCGTCAGCGCATCATCCAGGCGCGCTTGTCTCTGCTGCTCGTTAATCACGAGTTTGCTTTCGGCCATTTCCACATAGCGGCGTGCGTACGGAATGAGAGCCTCCTTGTCGATCATCCAGATGGCGACATCGGGGACGGAGAAAACCTCCTCCAACCTGGCACTCACGCGCCCGACCTCGTCCTCGCTCACCTCCACGCGCTTGCGGACAAACAATCCCGGGTTGTGCCCCTCCGGCGCTTTGAGACGATAACGCAAGCTCTTGTAACTCCCGGGTATCAGAGTGCCCACCACCTGGGCGCGCACATAAGCCTGTTCCAGCAGCCAGCGGCAGTGGCCGGGATCAATCTCGACCAACGACGAATATCTGTCCGACTTTATCTGCTCCCTCAACTCTTTCAGGAAAGTGCGGTAGGCCTTGCGCTGCATCTCGGCTGCCGAGAATCGTAACAAGCCGCGCTCTTCCTCAACCGAACCCTGGCACACCAGTATTTCCCTTAATCCCGGTATCGCCAGCAATAGCAAGCGGGATCCGAACGTATCGATGTTACTGGCATATGCCTGCTCGCCGGCTTCCGCCAAGGCCGTTTCCGGCTCGCCGGTCTCTTCGGTGGCCGTTATCAGGCCTTTCTGGCGGAGCTTGTAGAGCGCCTTGCGTGCCGTCTTGGAGGCTTCCTTGGTCCCGTATTCTGCAATCTGGTTTAGCGCTTCAATCGCTTCCGGGCTCTTGGCATCGCCGATGATCATCAGGACTAATTGATCAACCTCAGGATCGTGGCATGCAAGAGCTCCGGCAAAGGGAATTGCCTTTTCACCCCACTCATCCTTTACCTGACGAAGAAACGACAACTTAAAGCCGCGCGGCATCGCCATCAAATCCTCAGCCAGCGACAAGCTGTGCTCCACGGCTTCTTTGCCGCCCTTGCCAAGATGAGTGCCCAGCTGATGGTATATCTCTTCCAATTCCTGGAGTTGCTGCAAAAGCTCGCTCTCGATGGAGAAACCTAGATCGGTCATCACCTCGAAACACTTGAGCTTTATCGCCAGCGGAACGGCCCTCTTCTCTATGACCTCCAGCAAGCCCTCCTCGATCTCGGGGCTTTCGAGATGGGCGGCCACGGCCAGGATCTGACTGAGCTCTTCGGGCGGGGCGCTCTTTAGTTTATCGATGATGAGTTGATCGGCTTCAAGACCGAATTCGCGAATCTTCTGTGCAGCCTCCTTGGCCTCATCGAGGCTGACTTCGCGGTTACCCAAGGACTTGCGCCATTGGGCATAAGCGGCCGCAATCCCCATATCTTTCTTCTTTTTCTTACTCATGGCAGCCTTTCCTCAGCCTGTGCGGCGGCCGAAGTGCTGATAGTAGCGCCACAGGCAAAGCCGGGCAAGTGCTCCACCTCTCTCTCGGAGGTTTCCTCATGATATACTTGGATATCGCGGCAGGTAAACGGCGGGAGCTCGGGACCGGATGGATTCGCGCGAATTCAGAGGCTACTACTGCAGTCGCTGCCACACCTATACGCGCCTGTATCTCGACTCTAAACACGGCGGATTCAGGGGCAAATGCCCCAAATGCGGTGTGGAGCTCTTTCTCGACGAAGCGTCAGCCAACGAGCAGTTGTTCTTCACGGGCGGCGAAAAATACAAGCCGCTAAATCTCTGGGACAGCTACTACAAAAGCAAGATAGTCGGAACCGTTGAGGCCGGGACGCCGGCCAAGGTCCTCGGAACAGCCGTTTACAATGGAGTCACGTGGTACCGGGTTAAGGCGGGTGGAGTTGAGGGTTGGATCAGCGGCTCATTTATCCGCCACTTGCGATGAGCGACTACTTGAAGTCCTTCCCAAGCAAAGCCTGTTTCATCCCGGGAAAATCATCACGCGCGCGCTCATAATCCTCCCCGCGGCCAATATCGAGCCAGTAACCGTCGAAGGGAAAATAGCGCACCGCCTCTTTGGCTTCCAGTAAACGCAGGACCAGATCCGGGAAGTCCAGCCGCACGTTGGGTTTGATATATCTCAGAACCCGGTGGCTGAAGGCATAGATGCCCATCGAGACCCGGTATCGCAATGTCGGCTTCTCCACGTATCCGGAAACGTTCTGATCACTGCCTTCGATGATGCCGAACTCCACGGGGACCGCTTGCTCGTGCGCGGCGATGGTCAGCATCGGCTTGCTGCCGATATGGTCTTTAAAGAGCAGGCTGAAATCGAGCGTCGTAAGCAAGTCGCCGTTAAGAACCAGGAAATGCTCAGCCAGGCCCTCGATGCCGCCGAGCGGTCCGGCCGTCCCCAGCGGAGAATTCTCCTCTGAATAGCTCAGCTCGAGACCCAGGTGGTTGCCGTCGGAAAAATTGGCGCGAATTAGATGCGCCTCGTAACCGATGGTGATTACGATCCGTTTGAACCCGAAGCGGGCGAGCTGGCGCAAGACGATTTCGAGTATCGGGAGCCCCTCAAGTGTCACCAGCGGTTTGGGGATGTACTCGGCGTAGGGGCGGAGCCGTGTGCCCTCGCCGCCTGCGAGGATCACTGCTTCTATGCCGCCCTGTGCGTCAAACATTGTAGAGACCGGCTTTGTAACTATCCAGATTGTCCCTTATCCAGTCGAGCGTCTCGCCAAGTCCTTCCTCAAGCGCATACTTAGGTTCCCAATCCAGCAGTTCCTCAGCCAGCGCATAATTGCATACCAGCCGTGGAATTTCGCTGCGCACCGGCCGTAGGCGCAAAGGGTCCTCCACCACTTCGAGCGGCTTGCCGAGCAGGTTGGCAACGAGACCCACCAGATCGCCGACACTGATATCTCCCCCCGTGCCGACATTGATGACCTTGCCGATCGAGCTCTCGTGCGAGGCAACCGCAATGAACCCGGCCGCCGTGTCTTTGACATAAAGCAAATCGCGAGAAGGCTCGAGCGAGCCCAGCTTGACCTTCTCTCCCTTCAGGGCCTGGATCATGATCGTCGGCACAATGGCGCGCGCGCTCTGCCGCGAACCGAAGGTGTTGAACGGCCGGATCAAGGAAACGGGCAGATCGAAGCTCAGATGATAGCTCTCGGCGAGCTTGTCTGCGGCGATCTTGCTGGCCGCGTACGGGCTCTGACCCTGAAGCGGGTGTTTCTCGTCAATCGGCAAATAGAGCGGCGTGCCGTAGACTTCGGAGGTCGAGGTGATAACTATCCGCTCAACGCCGCAGTGGCGAGCCGCTTCGAGAACATTCAGCGTGCCCCCGACATTGGTGTCGTAGACGTCCCTGGGGCTGAGGTAGGAGTAAGGGATGCCCACCAGCGCGCCGAGGTGCAGCACAAGCCGGCAGCCCTCGACGGCCCGCCGGACGGTTCCGCTGTCGCGCAGGTCACCACTTACAATCTCCATCTCGCCGAGGCGCTCTCCGAGATATTCCAGGCAACCGTAGTCATTGCGAGAATTGTAGTGGATGAAAGCGCGGACATCGCAACCCTTGAGCAGCAGTTCCTCGACCAGGTGGCTGCCGATGAATCCACCTGCGCCGGTGACCAGTATCTTTCCTGACGTAATTACCACAAGAGAATCCCCTGGCGATTATAGGTCAGCCGTTGACGCAGGCGCAATATAAGTGACTGTTCGCCTTGACGCCTTCCGCCGCCCGGCAATAGAATCCCGCGATGCCGAATCCGGCTCCAGAAACGGCGACAGCGGTCCTGGCCGCGGTAATCGCTTACCTCCTGATCGTCTTCGTCCTCGGCTTGCGCTCCCGATGCAAGGGTGGCGGCGAAGCGGGGTATTACCTTGCAGGACGCTCCCTCGGCCCGCTGGCTGCCACCTCGACGCTCGCTGCCACTGTCATAGGTGGTTCGGCCACAATCATCGTCGTCGGCCAGGTCTATCTGCGCGGCTTGCCGGCAATCTGGATCGATCTAGCGGGCGGCTTGGGACTGCTGCTGCTCGGCTTGCTCCTGGCTGCGCGAGTGCGGCGGCTGGGATTGTTCTCGTTGCCTGAGATCGCCGGAGCATTCTACGGCGGGGCGGTCAGGAAGATAGCCGCGATCCTGGTCCTGCTCGCACAAATAGGTTGGCTGGCGTTGCTGCTGCGCTCCTGCGTGGCACTGCTGCAACCGGTCACCGGCGCCGACACCATGTTGCTGCTGTTGCCCGTGGGAGGCGTCTTCATTATTTATACGGTAGTAGGGGGGCAGCTGGCCGTAGCAAGGACAGACGTGTTGCAGCTTTTGCTGATGGCTGTCGGCATCCTGCTCGTGGCCGCGCCGGTTCTGGGATTCACGGCCGCATGGGAAACCTTACCGCCCGAGAAAACGGCTTTCCCTACGGGACCGGGCATGCCCGTGAGTATGGTGCTGTCTCTAATCGCTGTAACCGCCCTGCCCCATCTGGCCGGCTCGGATATTTACTCGAAGCTGCTCAGTGCGAGGGACGAGAAAACTGCCTGCACAGCCGCTCTGGCCGCGGGCGCAATCAAGATTATCTTCGGAATAGCCATCGGCTTGATAGGTCTCGCGGCAATAACGATTCTCCCCAGCGGGATTGCCGCTGATTCGGTGCTCTCTGTGTTAGCCCTGGAGGTCCTGCCGGCACCGGTCACCGCCCTGATCATGGTTGCCCTCCTCGCCACATTGATGTCCTCGGCCGACTCCGTTCTGCTCACGGCGGGGACCGTACTGACCCGCGATATTTTCGAACGCAGGAATCCGGCGGAGGGGCGCGTCGCCACCGCCGTAATCGGGCTTGTGGGCATCGTTTTCGCAACGTTGTTCGCCGACCTGCTCGACATCTTCTTCTTCGCCTATGCTTTCTTCAGCGCCGGGCTCACACTGCCGGTGCTCTTCGGCTTCTGGCGCGAGCGTCTCGGGTTGAACACAGCCGGGGCCGCGGCCTCGATGGCGGGTGGGGCGATAGCAGTAATTCTGGGACGAGTATCCGGTTTTAGCTCCGAGCTGGTCTCCGCGGGTGGACTGGCAGCGAGTTTGATCTTATTATTTGCTGTCAGCAATATTTGGCGGATTTTCCAACGGAACCAATGAGCAAATTCATAACTTTCGAGGGGATAGAGGGGAGCGGCAAGACCGGCCTGATGATAAACGTCGGCCGGGAGCTCGCAAAGCGCGGAATCGAGTGTCTCAATACCCGTGAGCCGGGCGGCACCGAAATCGGCGACTCCATCCGAGAGATCCTGCTCAATCCGGCTTTCACAATGATGGCCCCGGATGTGGAGTTGATGCTCTACCTGGCCAGCCGCCGGCAGCACATCGAGGAAGTAATCAAGCCGGCCCTCGCCGCGGGTAAAACCGTGCTCTGCGACCGCTACGAGGATTCCTCCCTCGCTTACCAGGGGCACGCGCGGGGGATCGGCATCGAGAAGGTTCGCCGGATGAGCCGTGCCGTGGGCATCGAACTCATGCCCGAGCTGACCATCCTGCTCGACCTGCCGCCCGAGGTTGGGCTGGAGCGGGCCCGGGGAAGGCCGCTCGAGGGCGACACCCGCTTCGAAAACGAGAGGCTGGAGTTCCACAAACTGGTGCGGGAGGGCTACCTGCTCCTCGCAAATCAAGAGCCCGATAGGTTCAAGGTCATCGATTCGCACCGCGAGTTGGAAGCGGTCAATGAGGACGTCCTGGCGCTGGTGTTGCAGAAATTGGGAATCGATTAGAAGAAATGAAATTCGCCGATTTCATCGGAAACGAGCGCATTAGGGACACCGTCTCTTCTGCAGTCCGCTCCGGGAGGCTTGCAAACGCATATCTCTTTGCCGGCCCGACCTCGGTCGGCAAGCGCACGTTGGCTATGACCGCCGCGGCCGCCCTCCTGTGCGAGAGGTTCGAAGAAGAGACCTGCGGCAAGTGCGATTCCTGCCGGAGAATAGAATCGCTTTTAGAAGGGGGAGGTTTCCACCCCGATCTCGGAATCATCGAACCCGACGGTAAGTTCATCAAGGTGGATCAAGTTCGCCGCGACCTGGTCGCCGCCACCCAGTTTCGGCCTCATCGGGGCAGCAGGCAAGCCTTCGTCATCGATCCCGCCGAATCGATGCATCCCAGCGCGGCCAACGCTTTCCTCAAGACACTGGAGGAAGCCCCGGGGGGCGCCGTTTTCTTCCTCATCAGCGCAAGCCCCGCCTCGCTGTTACCGACTGTTCTGAGCCGTTGCCAGCGCTTCAACTTCCAGCCGGTCGCCAGGGATCAGCTCACCGATGAACTGATCCGCCGCGGCCTGTTTAATGCCGACGATGCCCTCACCGTCGCCGGCCTCAGCCGGGGAGCGGTTGGCGTTGCGCTGGCGTTCGATCTCGATCGCCACAAGGAGGAGCGCTCCCTTGCTCTGCGCTTCATCCACATGGCGTTGGGGGAGAAGAGCACCGCCGAGATCTTTAATCTCGCAGCGAAGTTGGGTAAAGAGAGTGAGCGATTCGGCGAGCGGCTCGAGCTGATCTCCGCGCTGATCCGCGACCTTATGCTGGTCGCCTCCGCCGGCTCCGGAGCGGAGATCATCAACGAGGACATCAAGGACGAATTGCTGGAGACGGCGCGTGGGCGCCCGGCCCGCAAGCTGGCGCGCCTGCTCTCGTTGGTTGCGGAGATGCGCGAGCCGATGGTGCGCAACGTCAGGATTGACTCAATCTGCGAGCGCGTGATGCTAAGCTGCCGGGAAATGTTCGCAAGCCCTGCCGCCAAGTGAGTGCGAGCCGGGCCTGACCGCGCCGGGTCGAGCGTGATACACTCGATCCGAGAAGAAAGGACAGCGAAGTGGGAAACGTACTTCTAAACGGAGCGGCAGTGGAGATCGAGAAGCAACCGCATTCGTTGCTGGAGCTGGTTGCCGAGGTCGAGCAGAAACACCTGACGAAAGAGTGGATCATCGTAGAAGTCAAGGCGGACGACGATAAAATCGAGAGCTTCACCTATCCCGACGGCTCGCTCCTGGCTTACGATCCCGAAAAAACTGTCTGCATCACGGCAAGGAAATCCTCCGATATCCTCGTAGACATCCTGGTCCGCTTCGAAGGCTATCTGGGGCGGATGATGCCCGGGATTCAGCAAATCGTCGCACTTTTCCGTTCCGGCGATTCCGAAGAGGCGAACAAGCACTACCGCGACGTGATCGAGGGCATCCGGGTACTGATCGAGCTGATTCAGAACATCCGCCAGACCGGCATGGTCGGCGATGAGCCTCTCAGCCCCGACGGCAAGGGACTGGGCGACCTGGCAAACGACCTTAAGGGAACGCTGGAAGAACTCGTTCGGGCTCAAGGTGAGGGCGCCGGTGAGCAAATCGCTGATGCCCTCGAGTTCGAGCTGATAAAGCAGCTTTATAACTGGCAGGAATCTCTGCCCGAATTGCGGCGGATCGTAGAGTCCCAGCACGGTTGATTCGCGATAACCGTCGCAACACAATCCGACAACCACCCCCCAAGCATAATCCCGAAATATCAATCATAGGTAAGACAATTCTGCACTCAGCGTTCCGAGGTCCGACTGTTGCCTCGAGCCGGGCCGTCGGTTCGGGCTCTCGGGTCGAAGTGTTCCTGCAGGCCGTCGCCCAGGAAATTGAGAGAGAGCACTGTGATAGCGATCGCCGCTCCCGGGAAGATCGTGAGGTGCGGCGCGACCAGCAGGTACGCCAACCCGTCGTTGAGCATCGCTCCCCAACTCGGCGCGTCGATTTCGCCCCCGAGTCCGAGGAAACTCAGCGTCGACTCGGTGATGATCACTCCGGCCATCCCGATTGCTGCCTGCACCGACAGCGGTGCGGAGATGTTCGGCAGAATGTGTGCTGTCAGAATCCGAGGCGAAGAGAGGCCGCCAACGCGAGCCGCTGCGACGTAATCCACTTCCCTCGCCCGCAAGGTCAGGCTCCTCGCCAGCCGCGCATAGCCGACCCAGCCCATCACGCACAAGGCAATTACCAGATTGAAAAAGCTGGGACCCAGAACCGCGATCACGCCTATCGCCAGCAACAGGCCCGGCACAGCCAGGGCCACATCGAAGAGCCCGTTCATCAGCAGGTCCGTAAGGCCGCCACGGTATCCGGCAAACATTCCAAGAGCCGTGCCGGCCACGAGGGACACCAGAGTGACCAGAACGCCGATTAAGAGCGAGACCTGAGCGCCGTGTATTACGCGCGAGAAGATATCGCGCCCCAACTGGTCGCAGCCGAAGGGGTGTTGCAGGGAAGGACCCTGTAGCCGGTCCGTCAAGTTGATCTCGAGCGGGGATACGGGCAACAGCAGCGGTCCGGCCAGGGCCGACAGGGCAATCACAATAAGCACAATCGCCCCCGCTTGTGCCAGCCTGTTGCCGCCGAGGCTCATCGGCCGTACCTCACGCGTGGATCGATTACCGCGTACATCAGATCGGTGGCCAGGTTGACAGCGATGTAGCAGGCCGCGATCACCAGAATCGTCCCCTGCACCAGCGGATAATCGCGCCGGCCGATGGCATCGATCAGGATGAAGCCGATGCCCTGGATCGAAAAAATACGCTCCGTGACAACCGCGCCGGCCAGCAGCGCGCCGAATTGCAAGCCCGCGATTGAGACCACCGGAATCAGGCTGTTGCGCAGGGCGTGGACTCCGACGATGCGCCACTCCGGCAGGCCCTTGGCTCGGGCCGTGCGTATGTAGTCCTGCGAGAGTTCCTCGGTCATCGCCGCCCGCACCATACGCGTCAGCGCGGCAGCGAGCGAGGCCCCGAGCGTCAAGGCGGGCAGCACGAGCCCCCAGGGATCATCCAGGCCGGAAACCGGCAGCCAACCGAGTTGGATCGAGAAAAACAATATCAGCAGCGGGCCGAGCCAGAAGTTTGGTATCGAGATGCCGAGCAGCGCTCCTGTGCTGACCGCGTAATCGGTGAGCGTGTTTTTACGCGCAGCCGAGATTGTGCCTGCCGGCAAGGCGATGATCAATGCCACAGCCATCGCGGCTAAAGCGAGAAGCAGTGTGGTAGGGAATGCCTCAGCGATCACCTGCGCTACCGCGGGCCTTCCCTCCAGTGCGACCGAGCGGCCGAGATCGCCGGTCACCACTCCGCCCAGAAAGCTCAAATATTGCTCGTGTAGAGGCTTGTCCAGTCCGAGCTGGCCGCGCAACTCCTCGCGGGCCGATGGTGCCGCGTATTCGCCCAGCATCGCCTCCACCGGATCACCGGGTACCAAATGAATCATCAGGAAGATCAGTGTGGCAACGCCGATTAGCGTTGGGACCGCGCCGAGCAGCCGGCGGAGTGCATAATTGAGCACCGCCTTAGCTTTCCTCTCGCGCGGAGAGAAAGGTCCGCGCCCTTTCGAACATCTCGTGAAGGACGTCCGAGGCTTCGCCGTACTGCGGAAACTTCGGCAGGTTAGCCTCGAGATAATCCAGCGTCCTCGGGACAAAGCGGAGGAAATCGTTGCGCCCCATCTCAGCCTGGTAGCCGAAGGTGCCAAGATGCTTCAGATGGCGTTGAAGCGACATCAGGTCGAACTGGTGGGAGAGGGCGTTCGCATCCCTGTGGCCGAATTCAGGATGGCACTCTATGTAGTAGAGCAGGAGCCGGGCGCGTAAAGCATCGCTCAATTCCAGGTACGAATCCCGCAACAGGGAGACGAGGTCGTAGACGTGAGGGCCGAGGCGTGCGTCCTGGAAGTCGGTGATGTAAAGGGTGTCGCGCCGCGGCACCAGGTTCTGGCTGTGATAATCGCGATGACAGAGCACACGGGGCAGCGAGGCAAGCAGAGCGCAAACGTCCTTGAAGAATCCGTTGAGTATCTTTTCCCCCCGGCTGCTGGGTTTGTAGCGCAGGAGGGAGCCGGCAAAATGCTTCATCATGAATCCCAGCTCCCAGCCAAGCTTGCGCTCATCGAAAGCGCGCTGGAACGCCGCGACACCCTCGCTGTAGCGCCCCGACCGCGTTTGCAACAGGACCAGCGAGTCGATCGCCTGGCGGTAGAATTCCTCCAGCGTTTCCTCGTCGCCTTCGAGATCATTCGCCAGGTCATAAAGGGTCGTAGTGCCGAGATCCTCCAACAGCATCGCGCCATCGCGGCCGTAGCTCTCGTAGATCGCCGCGACGGGCAGGTTGAGTTTCCGCATCAGTTCGTTGATCTGGTAGTAGTCGGTCTTCTCAACGCGGAAGCGCCCACCCAGCAGCATCAACACAACCGAAACGGAGCCGGCTCTGGTGAAGAAGATGCGAAAGAAGCGTTTGCTCGAGGCACCTTCGGCCATCGGCTCGAGGATGTAATCACCCTTGGGTACGCCGAGCCTGTGCAAAATAATACTATGCGCCCGCTTTTCGGCTCGCGCTCTCTCTTTCTCTTCTTTCGGCATAGTAATCTGATATCAAAGCAGCAAGCCCAAGGCAAGCGTTATACCTCACATGCTTGCATATTCCACTCTTTTTTGGTATTATAAGTGCCTGTTATTGATGGTGTTACGAGGAATTCCCTCTCAAAAGAGGGTTAGCAGCCCTCTTACGAACCAGGGGGTAAGTGTGAGCACGAGCGACTGGAAAGCGGAGCTCCGGCGCCGCATAGAAGTCATCAGGGAAAAGAAAGAAACAGAGCGGGATATCCGTCAGCGGGTAACAGCGACAGCCGCGGCGGTCGTACCCGCCGAGGAGCATGAAGAGGAGCCCGCGGAAGAGCCGCTAGCTGAAGTCCGCGCGCTTGAAGTGGTGCAGAGCCGGGAAGTCGAGGAGTCTCCGGCTGATTCGGTAGCAAGTGAGACGGAGATCGAGTCCGCCGCAGAGGCGGACTCGGAAGAGTTCTCCGACGAACCCGCGTTCGAAGAAGATTTTGACCCCGTTGAAGCGGAAGCCGAAACGCCGGAATCCTTTGACGACGAAGATGAGCCGACGCTGTTTCCGATTCAGACGGTGATAGAAGAACAGGAACGGATTGTCGAACCCGTTGCTGACGTTGAGGATCGGAAGCAGCCGGAAGTCAAATCGGCGGCCCCTGCTGCTTCCGTCCTCGACCCGTCACTCGACAGCTATACGCCACTGGACCACAATCCGGCTATGGAAGCGGACGAGGAGCCTGATGCGGCTGCCGCAGCACCTGAAGCCGAGGAGGATCCGCCGGTTCCGCATGAGCTGAACATCAGACGTTTGCTGGCCGCCGGTTTCGATGCTGCAGCCCTGCTGGCCTCGGAAGCACTGATAATACTGGTGGCTGGAGCGCTGATGGAGCGCGGTGCTCTCGACGTCATCGGTACATCGCTGATCCCGCTGGCTGTGATGTTCGGATGCCTGCACTTCCTCTATTACGTCGTCTTCACATCTCTTACCGGCCAAACTCCAGGGAAGTTGCTGCTCGGCATAAAGGTGTCGCTTGACAAGAACGTCGACCAGGCCGGCATCGGAATCGGAAGAGCCATTCTGCGCTGGTTCGCGCTCGTTGCCGCGCTAATCCCTCTCGGCATCGGCTACTTCTGGATCTATTCGAAACCCTACGGCTGCGGCTGGCACGACATCCTGCTGCGCATGCACGTCGAAAAATAGGGACGGTTTTTTTAGACAGATAGTCTTCCTCCTCACCTTTAATACAATTATCGTGTAGAATTTGCACAAGACTCTTTTCTACAACAATAGGGAACTGTCCCTGTTTTGGACAATAAACCAAACACCCTTAACACCACAGAGACTTCCTTCGCCGACGGAAGGATAGTGGATGCATCCAGTATCCTGGCAGAGTGGCTCCGTAAAAGCAGGGGGGCGCGCAACCCCGAGGAGCGGATCAGGGCACACATGCTGGCAATCCACCTTGCTCTGCTCGCAGGCAGAAGACTGCGGGCAAGGCGTCATCTGCGAGCACTCGAGAGCAGAATTCCCACCTTTGTACTGTTGCCGCTCAAGGCTCGCCTGGCGTTGTTGGACGGCAAGGCCGGCGAGGCAACACAACTCTGCGATACCGCTCTTGACTCCCTGGAATCCGATGGCAGCATCTCCCTGCGGGCCTCGCTTCTGCGGCAGCGCGGCCTCATCCGGCTGCAGGCGGCGCAGATCGCTGAAGCGTTTGCCGATTTGTTCGAGTCGCTACGTCTGGCCAAGATTGCCGGTGAAAAAGAAGCAGCGGTGGAGACGCGCCTGGATATCGCGGAGGCGGCACTGGCCTTCGGCGATACAGCAACGGCAGCGAAAATCATCCCAACTGGAGCTGAGTTACACGGTAGGTTCCTCTTAAGAGCCAAGAAAATGGAATGGTTGCTTGCAGGCGCATGCGAGCCGTGCACCTCTCCGGTAAGCATCAATAAACCGAAAACGTTTCACGAAGCCGAACATCTCCTGGAAAGAGCTCGAATCGTGGCGGAGCAGACTGATATCGATTCCGCGCAAGACGCTCTGTTGTTGCTGGAAACGGGAGGATGGCTTGAAGCGGTAGAGCAATATCGTGGCGAGGCTAACTTACTCGACGCGGAGATAACACTTGAATCCGGTGAGCCGGAAAAGGCATTGGCTCTGGTCAGAGAAGCGCGCTGCACTCTTTCCCCCGGCCTCACCATACGCCTGGATCCCGCTCTAAGATGGCTTGAGGTAGGGGCATATATACGGCTGGGAGATCACGGAGCGGCGCTTCGGCTGGGAAGAAAACTGATCAAGGATCTCGAACTGTTACGTGCGGGATTGTTTGCCCTTAACCACCTCCGGCGGTTCTCAAACGACTGCGCCGATCTCTACCGGGCGATAATCGCACTAGAAATTCAACACGGGCAGGCAAAAAAGGCTTTCGAAGCCTTACAGCATTTCTCGGCAAGAGTTTTGTTGCGCAAGGCGGGTGCCGCACCGGCAACCGGAATTGCAACAATTATGACAGCTTCGCCGGAAGGCGAAACGGGCGGTTGGGTGCTGCGGAATCTATTCCGGCACGGCAGGTTACGCGGCGCCATGACGCCGAATTGGCGGAAAACGATTGAAATTCTGACTAGCCTGGGTTCAGAAGATGCTGAATAGCAGCCATATTATCAGAACTACGAGCGCAAGGATCATCCCGTAAAAGCCGAACTTAATTCCGAAGCCGATGCTTGCCGAGTCTGAGCGCCGCCGATCGATCTCGGCCTTCTGCCTCTCCTTCTCGTTCTCAAGCGCATTTATCTCCGAGTATTCCCGCGCAAGCTCCGGAACGTCGAACGTGCGCCTGCGCAACTCCAAGCCCAGCTCGCCGAAAAGGGGTCTCATTTCCCGGCGAAGCTTGCGAATATCGCGTTCGATTTGATGTCGGTTGGTCTGCAACTTGTGAAGCGAGGCATCGAATTGTGCAGTTCCCTCGCGCTGCTGCTTGCGTAGGTCGGCGATGTGGTTGTCGTACTGCGCGACAACCTTGCCTGTCCGCTCGGCACTTTGCGACTTCTCTTCCAACCGCACCTTCAGGAATGCCACCTTCTCCCGCTTGAGTCCGATTGAACGCTCGATGAATTGAAGCTCGTGGCGGATCTCCGAAAGCACATACTCTTCGCTCCCCTCGCCGTTCTCTTTCTTCGCCTGTTCAAGGCGCTTCAACTGCAATTCGTGCTTCCTCTCGAGCGAGATAATGTCGTCCTGCGTCAAGGCCAGTTCGCGTTTCAACCGCTTGGCTTCAACCAGCAAACCGGTGAATTCCTCTTCTACCGGCTGCCTCTGCTTCATCTGCTCGTTTATCTTGTTTTGGTAGAGGGTCAGGTGTTCCTGCCGTTGTTTCTGCTGGTCCCCGATCCGCGCCTTGAATTCCTCCACAGCATTTTGCTTCGCCGCGATGGCCCGCTCGAAGGAATCAATCTTGTCGACAACAGGGAAGGCATCAATAGTGAGTATTTTCAGGGACCAAGCTTTGCGGCCGAGCTCAACCTGCCTGGCGGCCATTGCCTTTTCCAGCTTGCGAACCCGGGTCCCGCGAACAAGGCTGGCAATTTTATTCGCCATGTCGCGCCCACCGAGAGAGAGAAAACCCCCGACACCCTCCCAAAAATCCCTCATCGATTCGGCAAAGCGGCCCATTTCATTTCCGTTCCTTATCGGTGCTTCGCAAGGCGGCAACGCTGGCTGCCAACTCAAGGAAGGCCTTGCGCGTACGCTCGTCCCCAATTATAGCAGCAGTCTCTGCCACGTCGCGCGGTGGGGCCGCATTTTTTATCTCTCGCTTCGGCCGGGCGCCCGGCCTCTCCTGCTTGGGAAGCTTTCCCAGCTTGAAGACAATCCGTTTCACAACTCCGCGGCCGAGCAGCCGGTTGAGTCTTCTGCGTATATCTTCAGCACTATCTCGCCCCCCGGAAAGCCAGCGCTCGTCAGCCGCAATCAGGGTGAGCTCCCCCTCATGGTAGGAATGCGGCTGGATTCTGCCGGCGGCTGTTCCAGCAACCGTGGCGAAGAGGCCCCGGATAAGGATCAACATCCTCACATCATTCCTCCGGGCGAATGCCAGAAGGGAGTCGGCGCCTTCGGAAACTGATTTCATAAAAGTACTATTTCACGACCTTGATGCGTGCGTCAACCGCCACGCAGCCGCCAACACCGGCCATCAGGGGATTGATATCAAGCTGCTCGATTCGCGGGTGCTCAGTCACCAATTGGCTGACACGGGATATTACGTCGGCAATCGCATCAATATCGACACCCTTGGAGCCGCGCACGCCTCGCAGTATCGGCGCGGAACGCAGGCGCCCGAGCATGCGTGCCGGCTCGTCGCCATCCAGCGGTGCCAGGCTGAAGGCGATGTCCTTGAGCACCTCCACGTAGACACCGCCGAGACCGCACATGATCAGAGGGCCGAAACCGGGTTCGCGGTTTACGCCGACAATGAGTTCAGTCTCGCCGAATGCCATTTCCTGCAGTAGAAAACCTTCGATCTTTGCTCCTGCAGCGTTTTTGTCCAGCGCGCCGAGCATGTTGTTCTTTGCCTGCATCAGCTCATCGGAATTCTGAATACCGACGATCACGCCGCCAGCGTCGCTCTTGTGCAGGATGTCCGGCGAGACAACCTTCATCACCAGCGGGTAACGAAGTCCGCCGGCCTCGGCAGCGATGTCGGCGTCCGCTGCCACAACCTTGCTCCGCGCCACAGGAAGGCCGTAGCATTCCAAAACGACGAAGGCGTCCTCAGCCTCCAGCCAACTCTCCCCTGCCTTGTCGATGATGGCAGCAACCTTGTGACGCTCGACATCGAATGCTATCGGCGGAACCGCCTTACGCTCGAGCCATTCACGATAGCGTCTTCCGGCCACCAGCCCGGCTCTGACGCCCGGAGCGTGACTGAAGATCGGGATGCCCAGCTCGCCCAAGGGCGCGGCATCGAGCATTACGTCGCTGGCGCCCGAGAACATACCGATCACCGGAACACGGCTCTTCTCGCACAACGGTTTGATGGCGTCGACAACCCATTTCGTCTTGACCATCACAGGGGTGGTCCACAGCACGAGCAGCATGTCGATGTTCTTGTCATCGCTGAGCGCCTCCACAGCGATCTCGTAGCCTTTCGCGCCGGTGCCGGGCAGCACGTCGGCGGGGTTGGCGCACGAGGCTTCAGGTGGAAGCTGCTCTTTCAGCTTAGCAACAGTCCTTTCCTCGAGCTCTGGGAAGACGAAACCGGCGTTCTCAAGTTCGTCGGTGGCGATAATGCCCGGCCCACCGGCATTGGTGACCATCGCGATGCGGTCACCCTCGGGCAGGCGCTCTGCGCTGAATAACTGCGATACGGAAAGCAGTTCACCGACTGTATCCACACGCAAGGCTCCGCAGCTTGCCAGCAGTGCATCGACGGCGGTGTCGGAACCGGCAAGGGCACCGGTGTGAGAGGAGGCAGCCTTGGCGCCCGCCTCGCTGCGTCCCGCTTTGAACACCACCACGGGCTTGACGCGCGAGGCTTCAAGGCAGACCTCCCGGAAGCGTGCGGCGTCGGCAAAACTCTCCAGGTAGAGAATGATCACGCCAACCTCTTCGTCCCGGGTGAACACCTCGAGCGCGTCGTTCTCGTCAATGTCGCTCTTGTTGCCGATGCTGATGAATTTTGAGAAACCAAAGTGGCGCTCACTGGAGAAGTCGAGGATCTGCGCGCCCATCGCGCCGCTCTGGCTGATAAAGCCGACAGGACCGCGCTTGGGATCGAAGCGCGCGAAGGTGGCGTTGAGCTTTACCCCGGGGTAGGTGTTGAAAACGCCCATGCAATTCGGGCCGACCATTACTATCCCGGCCTCACGTGCGACGGCGGTTATCTTCTCCTCCAACGCGGCTCCTTCACCGCCGAGCTCCTTGAAACCTGCGGTGATTACGATGACGCCCTTGACGCCCACCTCGGCACACTGCTTCATCGCCGGCAGCACAAGGTCGCGTTTGACCACCATTATTGCCAGGTCGACCGGTTCGGAGATTTCGGCAATCGACGGGTAGGCTTGGATACCGTTTATCTCAGGCGCCTTGGGATTCACCGGGTAAACCGTTCCGGTGAACCCGAAGCGGAGTATGCTGTTCATCGTCTCCCAGCCGACCGAGAGGGGCCGCGATGAGGCGCCGACAACCGCAATCGACCGAGGGGAGAAGATGGGAGTGAGATCTTTCATGACAAATACCTATTGAAGTCTATTTATGATAACTGAGGACGTCCGCCTTCCCCCGGCGGGCGCCTTAAGTTAGCATAACATAGCATCCGGAGGCCGCCAACGGCGGCGGCCGCAAATTGCCAATGGAGGCGCGATTGAGGCTCTCGGACTTCGATTACCACCTTCAGCAGGAGAGAATCGCCCAGCATCCGGTCGAGCCGCGCGACAGCTCGCGGTTGATGCTCGTGTCGCGAGATGGAAGATTTGAACACCGGCGATTCCACGATTTCCCATCGTTTCTGAATCCCGGCGACGTGCTGGTGCTCAACGACACCCGCGTGATCCCGGCGCGACTTATCGGCCACCGCTCGAGCGGTGCGAAGATCGAGGTGTTACTTGTCCATCCGTTGAGCGAGAATATCTGGCGCTGCATGGTGAATCCCGGCCGCAAGGTTCGCCCGGGCGATACAATCGTCTTTTCGGATGAGCTCTCGGGCGAAGTGGTGAAGCGCACTGAGGGCGGCACGCGCGCCATCCGCTTTATCCACGAGGGTGAATTAGAAGAGTTGCTCCAGCACACAGGGCAGACTCCCCTCCCCCCATATATAAGGCGGAAGGAGCCGGAGGAGGGGGACCGAGAGCGCTATCAGACAGTTTATGCCGAAAAAGCCGGAGCCGTCGCCGCACCAACTGCGGGGCTGCACTTTACTGAGGAAGTCCTGGGCCGGATTCGCTCTCATGGGATCGATATCGCACGGCTAACCCTCCATGTGGGCCCAGGCACCTTTCAGCCCGTCAAGGTGGACGAGATCGATAAGCACCGGATGGACAGCGAGTGGTACGAGGTCAGCGATGAAGCAGCCATGATGATCAACGCGGCCCGCAGCGCAGGGGGCCGGATCATAGCCGTCGGCACAACCGCAGTCCGCACTTTGGAGACCGTTTGGGACAACAACACCGGCTCTGTCGGCCACGGCACCGGCTGGACCAACCTCTTCATCCGCCCCGGTTATAAATTCCGCGCCGTCGACGCCCTGCTGACCAACTTTCACCTGCCTCGCAGCACACTGCTAATGCTGGTTTGCGCTTTCGCCGGAAGGGAAACCATACTCTCGGCATACGAGGAAGCCAAACGCGAGGGTTACCGCTTTTACAGCTATGGCGACTGCATGTTTATACATTAATCAACAATTAGATGATTAGCAGCTTGTCAAAGTATGCCGGAACTGTTTTAATCTAGTTCAACCATCGAGCCCTAATATCAACATCTCGGCGATCCTTCACTGCCTTTATCCCTATGGGGAATGTAGGAGGTGTCGGCCTTTGAAAACACTGCTCGGCGCGAGGAGTATTATGAAATTAAAAAACATTTTCATTGGAATCTTGGCACTCCAAGTTCTCCTTACTTTCTCAGCGAACTTTCTCTATGCGATAGACGAGTCCGAACCTCCAGAAGCCGCCCTTGCGGAGATAATCTCTCTGGAAATCACGCCGACGAAGCTCGATACCAACCGGATAGATCTGCTGAAAGTCGTGTTTCAGTTTAATAATCCGGGGAATAACATATTCGGCGGCAGGGTGATAATTGATTACGATTTCTCTCCCTACACCGGCAAGATGAAAGGCATCGGCAACTTCCCGGCGGAATCGAAGATATTCAAGAAAAGCAAAGGCAAATTTACCACCTATATCTCCGTGCTCGCCGAGCGCTGGGAGACTTGCGATGTACGGGTAAAATTCGAGGACAAATTCGGTCGTATGACGGAACCATCGGAACCAGTCACCCTGACGCACGAAGTGATTCCCCAAGGCGAGAAGCAAGGCGTCAAGATAGGTGACCACGCTTACGACTTCGAACTGTTCGATCAGAACGGCAAGATGGTCAGACTTTCGGATTATAGGGGGAAGGTTGTCCTCCTCGACTTCTGCTCGTGGTAGTGCTCCTATTGCCAGAACGAGGCGCGCGACCTCGAAGCGCTTTACCAAAAGTACATGGACGACGGACTCGTCATGCTGACTGCGATCAAGGGCGACGAGAACGGTATGCGGGCGACGATCAAGGATTGCAAGCGCTGGGCAAAAGAATTCGACCTTTCGACTCCGGTCCTCCAAGATTCGCCAAGAGGTGTCTATTACATCTACTACTGGGGCAACAAGGTCTACTTTAAGGAATGGGTAACAGCACTGCCCTATAATTTCATCATCGATCGTGACGGGAAAATACTCTGGAAGAAGAAGGGATATTATCCCAAGAAATTAGAGAGGAAGGTCAAGCAGGCGCTGAAGAAAAATTAAATCTACTCCCGGTAGCATTCCATTCGGTCTAAAAAACGCCTTTTCATCGTTGGAGAATCCATCTGGAAATTGACCCGGACTCTGCCTTTCTGTACTTTGAATCAGAGGAGGACGCAAAATTGGAGCAATTGCCTGAACAGCTTCTGGAGACAGCCATCGAGGCCGCGAGAAAAGCGGCTGTAATTCTTCAAGAGAGCTTTACCAGCTTCACGATCGCAGAGGCGGATCTCAAGGGGCACAACGACTATGTGACCGAGGTCGACAGGGCGAGCGAGCAGGCGATCATCGAAACCATTCTCTCCCGCCATCCGGAACACACGATCCTGGCCGAAGAGAGTGGCTTGCGCGATTCGGGCGGCGGCGTGCGCTGGATCATCGATCCGCTCGATGGTACTACCAACTACATCCACGGCTTTCCCGTCTACTCTGTCTCAATTGCCGCTGAGGTGGACGGCAAAATAGCCGCGGGAGTTGTGCTTGATCCCACACGCGACGAACTCTTCACGGCCGTCCGCGGAAAAGGAGCGACCCTCAACGGCGAGCCGATCAGGGTCACAACGACAACAGATCTCGCGCCGGCCCTCATCCTCACCGGCTTCCCGTTTAAGGCGTCGCAGTACCTTGAAGATTTCATTACCGTATTCCGCGAGCTGCTACCCGCCGCTTCCGGCTTAAGGCGCTGCGGCAGCGCTGCGATCGATCTCTCTTATGTCGCCTGCGGCCGCGCCGACGGCTTCTGGGAATTCGGCCTCAGCCCGTGGGACATCGCCGCCGGATCGCTCATCGTAGAGGAGGCCGGCGGCCTGGTGACGGACGTCGAGTTGGGATGCAGGCACATCGAAACCGGCAACGTGCTCGCCAGCAACGCCCGGATCCACGAAGAGTTACATGAGAAAATCACTCAACACTTTCCCAAAGACCACTTCTTCAGAAAGGCGACCGGGCGGTAAAAGATGGGGCTTACTTGGCACCCTTCTTCCCGATGCCCCAGAAGGCGAAGATAACCGCACCCGGGACGAGCACCAGGATGCCCATGGCGATATAGAGCAGTGAAAGCGAAAGGCAGGCGTATGCCGGCACGCCTGCGCGGGTGAAGAAGTAGATGAACGCGGCCTCGCGCACGCCGAATCCGCCGACGGAGATCGGCAGCAGGGTAACGACGGCGACGATGGGCATGGCGATGAAGTAGATTGAAAGATCGACCTCCAGGCCGAGGGCGGCGCCGCAATAAACGCCGAGCAGCACTCGCAGAACCTGGACGACCATCGAGTAGCTGAAGACGCGTACCAGCACCCGCTTTCTGCCGGCGTACTCCGACGAAGCGTTGACCAGCTTGGTCAGCTTGCTGCGGATCAGTCCTCCCTTGCGGAGCCGGGCGATGCTCGTGAACCAGCGGTAGGCCGTGCGACTGGAAATCAGTACGACACCGGCGAGAGCGGCAGCCGTTAACGCCCAGATCACGGCGGCATCAGTAGGGCTGACGTACGCGCCGATGGCTGGAATCAGCGCAATCGAGCTGATCGCCATCAGGCCGAAGACGCCGTAGGCCCTGTCAATAACCACCGAGGTAGCACTGCCGGCGAGATCGCGATTGATTCGGCTGAGCGAGAAAGCGCGGATGGCATCGCCGCCGACTGATGCCGGCAGGAAGTAGCCGATAAACGTGCTGATAAAGAAGATTTTCACCACCGGCAGCAGCGGCAGATCCGGCTCCCGCACCCGTAACAAGAGCATCCATTTCCAGGCGCTGAGAAATCGGTCGGCCAGGACGCAGAGCAACGCCAGGAGTAGATTGAAAGGATCGGCAGTTAGGAATACGGTGAGAATCTTCCCGAGATCCTCAGCCGGGATAGTCACCGTCAGCAGGTAGGCCAACAGGGCCGCCGAGACGACTACTCGCAGCAGTAGTTTCAGTCGGCCCGGCCACGGTTTGACGCGGCGCTCGGCGCCGGCAACCTGGTTTAGATCTTCAGACATGAGTGCTCGGTTTTATCGTGGGAATGTTCCTTCGCCTGTAGATATTGCTGTCGCTCATGCAGATCAGCATTGGAAAACACTGAGCATATTACGATCACCGGCGCAAGAGCGTGATTCGCTGGAGAGAGATCCTCACGCCCTTGTTGACGTAGAAGCGGTACTCGATGTCCTCGATGAAGCTGTCGAGCTCGAATTCTATTCTCGCCAGGATATTCTTTTCCGTTTCGTTTGCAGATCCAAGTATCTCTACCTTGGCAATGACACGTCTGCCGCCGGCATAACAGATATCTACGAAGCCCAACTTGCCCGCGGGCGCCTCGTCTATCGCGCCCATCCACTCGACTGCGTACTTACCCGGCTCGAGCGGCAGGTAAGGTCCCATTTGCAGGAAGCCTTCCTCACCTTTGGAGCGCATGACTCCTTCGGCGGGCAGGCGCTCGCCGACATAAGTCTGGAAGCGGTTGTGCGAAGCTCTGATGCTGGCGATAACTCTACGCACGACCACCACCTGGCTGCGGGAGCCGAAGTTGTAATCGATAATGTCGAGCAGGCGCTGCCAACTGAATACCGGTCCGCGGATGATGCGCAGCAATCCGGCGTAATATTCGCGTAGCTGCTGGTCCTTCAGCACGCTCCTGCCCTCGCGACAGGATTCAACGTAACCTTCCGGGACCTCCCTCCGCACATTGCCGATCTGGAAATCGAATAAGAAATTGCCGGGTGCGGGCGTACGCGCCAGTAGCGGATCGGCCAGCGCGAAGGGATCGATAATGTGGACGCCGGGTCCGGCGTGGTAGCCGGTCATGCCGATGTCGTGGGCGACAAACACCCTCTTGCCGCTCGCCCTCAGGCTGACTCCCTGGTGGCCGTTGATGTGCCAGTCGCGGTCGCGGACCCGCCTGAAGGGGTCGTAGAAGAGCAGGTTTGTGCCCTTGTGGTACGCGCCGCGCTCGTCATGGACGCCGTTCTGCAAACGCCAATTCCACGCCTGGTCGTAATCGGGACCAGACTTGATCGGGGCCAGCGGAGCGGCGAAGTTGTAGACCAGCAGGATCGCCAGTCCGGCGTAAACCACACTCTTTTCATTGACGAGCATCGCGACTATAAGCGCGCCCAGCAGGAATGGCGCAGCCAGGAAGCGGCCGGCCATGAAGTCGCCGCCGACACGCATCACATAGAGCAGATAAAGCAACGCAGAAGAGGCCGCCAGGATGAGATAGAGCCGGCGGTAGAGGATGGCGAAGCCGATCGCCAGCGCAATCACTGTGAGCGTGATCGGATCGAAGTTGATGCTGTTGAGCACGTAGGCAATGCCCTGTTTGAAGACCACCGACAACGGCATGCCGATAGCCACCTTGGCGTAGTAGGTGTTGGGCAGCGGAAAGCCGTAATAAACCATGGCAAACAACAGCCAGAGCGACGCCGGCAGCGTCCCCAGCAGGAAGACCCTGATCATCACCCACTTGAACTGCCTGATACCCTTGACCAGGATGTGAATCAGCGGTGGCAGGTAGAGCAGGATGGTATCCATCCTGTTGAAGAGCGCGAACGAGGCCACCAGTAGATAGACATATATATCACCCCTGGTGAGCTCTTTGCCGGCCTCGAAGTCGTTCAGGTACTTGAGATAGAAGATCCCCAGCAGCATAAAAATCAGCGGGTTCTCGAGACCGGAGGAAGTGTAGTCGCAGAAAGCCTTCGAGCTGATGAGGAGGGCGAAAATAAACAGCATTCTGAGAGGATCACCCAACTGCCTGAAAACCAATGCCAACAAGACGACGCATGCGGCAAAGGAGGCAATCAGAACAGCATAGTAGGCATCCTGAAAGACGATCGTGAAACCGCTGACGACGAACATCCAGAGAGGATTTGTGTAGACTTGCACTCTCTCGGAGACGTTCCAGTTCGGACCGTAGCCGTTGAGCAGGTTGTCGACCACGCGGAAGGTTATATAGGCGTCGTCGCAGACCCAGGTATGCATCAGGAAGATGTAGGCGAAAATTATCGAAAGGGCGACTATCGTCAAGCCGGCTTTGCCAGGGATCCTCACCCTCCCCTTCTCCTGCTCTTCCATTGGAAAGCCTCTGCTTTATTTATTCTGTCAGCGCGCCAAGTTAGCATAGGCCGGTTCGGTGCTCAATAATAAGCTTGTTGCGGCAGCAGCGCTCAGGCACCGGCTTTTTTGGGTGTGGTCTGCTTGCCGTTCCGGCCGCCGAACATTTTCAGCCAGAAGATCTCGAAGAAGAAGCGCATGTAGGGAAAAACCTGCTGGGCTGCGCTGACGCTGGCCATGCACGGATTCTGGCAGCGGCGGCACTTCGCCTTGACCGTCCGGCGGCGCAAGCGCAGATTTTCCTTGTCGAGGTAGATCGCCAGCGGGTTGCGCTCGCGCACATTGCCGATGATCGATCCCTGCTCGCAGTAAAAGATATCGCCGTTGGGATTGAGCTGCAAACCCTGGGTCTGCATCGGGCAGGGCATGGTGCGGATGCCGCCGTTTCTCATCATCTTGGCGTAGTTGTGGTAGAGGTAGATGTCGCCGCTGAAAATCGAGCCCTCTAGTACCAACCTCTTGAACAAATCGGATATTCTTTCGGCGGCGTTGCCGCGGATCGATTTCTCCTCCTCCAGGTGGATGTTGGACATCATCGAGGAGGTGAAACGCGGCACGTTGAGCACGAGGTTGATGTCCTTGTCCTTAGCCCACTGATACATGCGCTCGGTCTCGTCGATGTTCTCGGGCAGGATGGTGTAGCTGATGCCGACGTTGAAGAAATACTTCTCGCTCAGCTCACGCAGGCGCTCGAGCGTTTCGACGGCCTTGCGGTAACCTCCCGGCACTCCGCGGATCTTGTCGTGAGTCTCCTCGAAGCCGTCGATGCTGACCCGGATGCCGATCAGGAACTTGCGCTCCTCGCCGTAGCGCACAATCTCCTCGGTCAGTGGCAGCACGCGGTCGCCCAGGAATCCGTTGGTGTTGATTGTCAGCTTGTGCAGCTTCGGCATGTTGTCGCCGCAGGCGCGCACGAGGCCGGGTAGGTCCTTGCGCAGATATGGCTCCCCGCCGGTGAGGCCGATGTTCCTGACTTTGCGGAAAAGCTTGTTGGCGAAAACCTCGCGTAGTTCATCGACAGTGAGGTCGTCCTTCGAATCGCGCTTCCAGTTGTCGCACATCACGCAGCGGGCGTTGCAATTCCAGGTGACATTGTAGATCAGCGAAGTCGGCAAGATCGGGCGGAATTTGGCCAGGATGCTACTCTTGAAAAACTCTATCGGAATCGAGGGCAGGCGCCTCAATGCATTCAGCTTGTCGTATCTCTTGTTTCCAAACATCGTGTCGCGGCTCCCGTTGAAAAGTCCGGTGATTATAGAGTGTACCACAAGGGTGGTCAAATCGATCAGTTCACAGGTAATTAACTCTGGCGCAACCCCTCGAAGCGAGCTCTTTTTTAAGGATTCTTTGCAGGCCGCACCGCCATCCGCTACAATTCGGCGTCGCCTATCAAAACGCCTGGAAAGGAAAGCAAAAGATCAGATGGCAAGCGAAAAGATAAACGTGATGCACATCTGCGACCACCTCGGCTGGGAGGGATCGCGGATGCACGGCGTCAAGCGTCTGTTCACATACATCTTCCCGCGCCACGATACCGAGCGCTTCAACCTCAGCCTGGTGTCGCTGCGCCAGCGCGACCTCAGCGAGGAGCGTCTGGAGAAATACGGCATCAATATCTACTACCTCGGCAAGCACAAGTTCAGTCCGCGCACCTACTGGGCGCTGAAGAAGCTCGTGAAGAAGGAGAACGCGCACATCCTGCACATGCACGGCTACGGCGCCACAACCTTCGGCCGCCTGGTCGGCTGGTTCAACCGACGCGCCACCATCCTGCACGAGCACGCCAACCTCACCGGCATGTACCCCGGCTACCTCGCACCTGTCGACAAGATCCTTGCCAGGCACACCGACGTTGCCATGGCCGTCGGCCAGAGCACGATGGATTTCACGCTCAAGTACCGCCACACCATCCCCGAGCGGACGAAGCTGGTCTACCTCGGCGCGCCGATGGAGGAGTTCTATCCCCGCAGCCCTGAAGAGACCGCCGAAAACAGGAAGAAATTCGGCGTGCCCGACGGCCACCTCGTCGTCGGCACAGTCACCCGCCTGCACCCCAATAAGGGCAACCAGTATCTCGTTGCCGCGGCCAAGAAGATCCTCGAGAAGTATCCCAACACGATCTTCCCGATCGTGGGCGAGGGGCCGCTGGAGGACGAGTTGCGCGCGCAGGCGGAGGAACTTGGGATTGCCGACAAGGTGCAGTTCTGGGGCTTCCAGGCCGATGTGCCGGCAGTGATGAGCACCTTCGACGTGATGGTCTACCCCTCGTTGTGGGAGGGCACGCCGCTGACCTGCTTCGAGGCGATGGGCATGGGCAAAACGCTCGCCTCGACGCGCTGCGACGGGCTGATGCAGGTGCTCGACGACGGTGAGACGGTGCTGATGTGCGAAATGCGCGATCCCGACGGGCTTGCGGATATCATCATCCGCCTGCTCGGGGATCCCGGATTAAGGGAACGCTTGGGCCAGGCGGCGTTGAAGGCCAGTGAGAAGTACGACATCCGCAACTTCGTGCACAACTGTGAGGATCTCTACGAGGAATTGCACGAGAAATATTTCGGTGAGGGGCAGCGCAAATGATCGATCCCAGGGAACTGACTCCGATTCAGATCAAGCAGGCCGCGGGGCGCCTGCGCGGTGGGCAACTGATGCGCTTCATCGATTCCACATTGCTCGCGCCGCAGGCGACGGCGGACGAGATCAACCGCCTGGTGGACGACGCCGTCAAGCTGCGCGCCCACCTCTGCTTCAATCCGGCGCACATGCAGCGCGTTCTCGAGCGGCTGGAGACTCATCGCGACCGCATGGAGAAAAAATCGCTGGTCTCGACCGTCGTCGGCTTCCCCCTCGGAGCGACGACAACGAAGATCAAGGTTGCCGAAACTGAAGAAGTGCTCTCGCTCGGCGCCGACGAGATCGACATGGTCGCCAACCACGGCCTTCTCAAGTCGGGCGACACCGATGCCTACATTGCCGACATTGACGCAGTTGCGGAGGCGATCGCAGCCTTCAACAAGAAGAGCGGCGCGCATCACCTGCTGAAGGTGATCATCGAGTGCTGCTTCCTCAACGACGGCGAGAAGGAGTTCGCCGCAGCGGCGATCAAGGATATAGGGCGCAGGCGCGGACTCGACGTCTTTGTCAAAACATCCACCGGCTTCGCTCAGCCGCCGGAAGGCGTGCCGGTCGGGGCCACGATCAGCGACGTTCTCCTGCTACGCCGCGTTGTCAGCGATTACTGCCCCAATGAAAACCGCGTCGGCGTCAAGGCCGCGGGCGGCATCCGCGACGCCACCGCAGCCGTCAGGATGCTGATCGCCGCCGGAGCTTTCGACTACGACCTCAATCTCAGGTACGAGACCTACCACTCCGTCCGCCTCGGCACCAGCAACGCCGCCGCCCTCGCCCGCGACTTCGACGACGTCTACAGCGGTTGGTGAAACAGGAGACGATCCTTGTCACAACGAACTTATTGAGTTACATTTCGTTCACTTCTATGGATTACGTTTCTCTTCTAATTCAGCG
>Ga0307380_10001608_pt1 | contig 32922 bp, 23 predicted proteins | sample UN3MG_FD_202239 | JGI IMG/M metagenome (GOLD analysis project Ga0307380, IMG submission 202239) | Soil microbial communities from Risofladan, Vaasa, Finland - UN-3 | ecosystem: Environmental > Terrestrial > Soil > Coastal area > Acid sulfate soil | place: Finland: Risofladan, Vaasa | collected...
GAAACAAAGGCGTAAACACCGAAAATTCATAGGATAGAAGTCCTGCTATATACGCAACGCAGGCCAGGAGAACCTTGAGCCGCGACGGTTTCCTATGATACGCCGGACCAGCCAGCCAAAAGGCCAACAGCGAGAAGAAGACGGCAGTGACAGTGACAGTCTGTCCTATTTGAAACGCAGATGGGACGTGGCTCGGCATAACCGTGAAAATGAGGGCAGAGACGGCGCCTATCAAGAAGCTTTGTGAGAGCGCCTCGAGTATCAGGAATACAAGCAGGCATGTTGCAGAGTATATGGCGAACCTGACTGCCCTGGGGACGACTGGATTGGTTCCGAACAACCTGTATTCGGTTATTACGGCTAGGTCCCCCAGCGGTCTGTAAATCCCCGGGACTGTCCTCTCAGTGGTCAAATATCCCTTCAAACCGCGCCAGGCGTCTGGCCTGGCGAACTTCCAGGCGTCTCCGACGTAGTCCGCGCGAATCCCCGAGGCGGTCATCGCGAGCGGCAGCAAAACCAAGCCAACGATGAACCACCGCCTCACGTTCTGACTTGGGGAGAGGATGTTATCGGACCAAAGTTGCATATCGTCGCCCAGATCGGCAAAACTGCACAAATTAAGGAGGCTTTCGAGTATTTGCTGCGACAGAGTAGTCGTTCAGCAAATCTGTTGTCAAGCTGCCCTCGTTGCGAGGAGTTACTATGTCGTATCTTTCAGTGGTTCAGCGCGAGGAACCCCAAGAGGCGCGCCACCCCCAGTACGCACTACTAATAATCGGATAGCCATTCTTGCGGATTACTCCGGTGGGTCCGATCGTTGGGATTTGCTGCTTCCTTGTTTCAGCTTCTTCGCACGGCCCAGCTTGAGGCAGAGGATGCGAAGGTCAGAGACTATCCTGAGCCTCCGGGAGATCGCATCTTTCGACATATCCCGGCTAATCCCGCGACTGATCTTCTTGCTGTCCGGCTTCATCATCTCGCTCCAAATCTTCCAGTCGCTGCAAATCCACAAGGTCTTGCGGTCTTCCCGAAAGGCGTTGCATCTTCTTCAATCCCGATAAAGACACGACCGTTATCTCATAATCGTCAACCTGGAAGGTCTCCCGGTTCTTCCAAACATCCTCCATGATTGGAGAGACAAGAACCAGGTCGAGGGTAAGGAGGTCCTCACCGCTCGCCTTCGAGATACGATAGATTCGCGATTCCGATTCCTTCCCAACATCAAAAGGAATAATCCCCGCCGATAGACAATAGCCTTTGTTACCAAGAAGGGCTATTACCTGATTCAGGTCCGATTCTCTTATCAGCATGTCAATATCCTGAGTGGCTCGCGGGTATCCATGAACGGCCACCGCCAACCCTCCGCAAAGGGCATATTCGATGCCGTTCTCGTTGAGAGAGCTCGCGATTGATTCAAGCTCGTCATTGATATTCAGAGGCACTTTTCTGCTTTCTCCAACGCTTGGCCTCGGCTTCGTTCCCATCATCTCGCTGTTCATCACTCATTGCCAATGTATAGCAGAATTCGGCAGAAACGTAAGCGCGAAATCCAGGCTTCGTGGGAGGAGTAGTATCCTCATCGAAAACTGCTGCGTTCATAGACAGCGCCGTAAGGCACAACAAGGAGATAAGGCAACGATCAGAGGTGATCCGTGAGTAGGCAATTGACCGCAATTATTGAGAGAGAGGGTAGCGGGTACGTGGCTTTATGTCCTGAGGTGGATGTGGCGAGCCAGGGAAACACCGTTGACGAGGCGAGGAACAACCTGAAGGAAGCGTTGGAGCTCTTCTTTGAAACCGCGTCGCCAAGGGAGATTGGCGAAAGGCTGCACCAGGAGGTTTATATAACCCAGGTGGAAGTGGCCGTTGGCTAGGCTCAAAACCCTATCGGGAGAAGAAGTCTGTCGGAGCAACGAGAAAACTAGCCGAATCAGCCCCAAGGACAGTGTGAATCAGAATTCGGGAACGACTTGGACACTTGACAGGCACACCGTTTAGAACCAGTATCTTGGCAGGAAATGCCGCACAGAAGGATGCCATATCCAGGAAGCCTTACGGGATGAGTTTTGAAATACAAGTATATTAGCAAGCTGCCTAAGCCTCTTCTAGACGACTTTGTTGCGAATCGATGGCTGCCGATTGTGGGGGCAGGATTCTCCCGAAATGCCATCCTTCCCAAAGGCCTGAGAATGCCCTTGTGGGACGAGCTTGGCAGAGCGCTGGCAAAAGAGCTCGGCGACGATTATGAATATCTCGGTCCGATCGACGCAATTTCCTCATATGAACATAAATTCAAAAGGTCCACATTAGTTGAGAGTTTGTTGAAATACCTGTTCATAGGCGAGGCTCGTCCAGGAGATGCTCACCGGGCCTTCTGCTCGGCTCGCTTCGACATAGTCTGCACTACGAACTTCGACTTCTTGCTCGAACGGGGATACAGGCTCTGCGGAGTCGAGAATGCAGTGCCGGTCATTGGCGAAGACCAGCTATCGATCACGCACGCGGATGGTTCAATCCCTCTCCTGAAATTGCACGGAGACTTGTATCATCCAAAGCTCTTAGTTATCACGGAAGATGATTATGATGGATTTCTAAAACTCCGTCCTGCAATTGCGACTTACTTCGCCAATCTTCTTATGACCCGTACTCCTGTACTGGTTGGGTACAGTCTAGACGACCCAGACCTTCGGCAGATTTGGCGGCTGGTCGGTCAGCGACTTGGCACCATGAAGCGTCAGGCGTACGCTCTCCTTGTTGGAGCAAGCGAGTCCGATATCGCGCGCTTCGACCGTCGCGGGGTGAAGGCAATCGTTCTGGGAAAAACAAAATCGAAATATGGGGAAGTGTTGGCTTCGGTATTTCGGGAGTTAAACGAATACCGAAAACCAACACTGGTGAAGCCGAGTAATGTGAAAGAAGAACACCCGCTACAAGAGCTTTCCTTACCTCCCGGCGCGACAACGCGTCTGTGTCTTTTTGTAATTCCTTTATGGCTACAAGCTCTCTATCGAGACCAAGTCTTCCCCTTGGTCAGACAAGTAGGACTCGTCCCGATGACGGCAGATGATATGGTGTCTCCTGGGGAGAATGTATTTACCAAGATCGAGGTCATTATCGACCGGTCTCCTGTTATCGTGGTTGACGCATCCAGCGAGTCCACGCAGGCGGTATTGCGCATGGCGCTCAATCGAATTAAGTCAGAATGCATCTTGGTGATCCTTTCGACGGAAACGTCCACATCATTTGACATCAGCGATATTGAGCAAGTCTGGAGGCTGGATTTCCCATCTGGAGACAACCAGCGATTCCTTGATGATATACAGAGATGGCTGAAGCACGTCGCGGAGAAACTTGAGCCAGCCCTGTCTGGCGAGCCGAGACGCCTGTTGGATGCTGGGGAGTATAGAGCCGCCGTGATCTCCGCGATGGCTTTGCTGGAAAACTCGGTCAGGGAGCAGTTGCCCTACGACTCTCTATCGCGCGCAAGGGCTTCCTTCAGCGTGCTAATCCGGGAATTGAAGAGGAGAGAGTGTCTGGGTGAGCTTCCCGTTGACCAAATGGCGGAGTGGTGGGTCTTAAGGAACAAAGTCGTGCATGGCCCCACTCTCGTAAAGCCAGACACGGCCAAACAGATCGTGGCCGGCGTAGAGGAGATCATAGCTCAAATCGCTGCTCTCGAAAAGCATTGAGAGGATCACCGGACATCCACGTCTGCGGATTACTCCGCAGGCTCCGATTGCCTTGGGTTGCTGCTTTCTTGTTTTAGTTTCTTCGCACGGCCCAGCTTGAGGCAGAGGATGCGAAGGTCGGAGACTATCCTGAGCCTCCTGGAGATCGCTTTCGGGGATATATCCCGGCTAATCCCGCGACTGATCTTCTTGCTATCTGGACTCATCATCTGCAATCTGCGTTATCTGCGCAATCTGTGGATCAGGCTCTCTTGGCAGGGCGTACAGTCGGCGAGAATGCGCGGCCGGGCCGGGAAAGGCTAGTTCTGGGGTTTAGCGTTGCTGTCTTTTTTGGCAAGGTCTTCCATTCGGAGCTTCAGGACCTTCGACACGCCCTTTGTCTCCATGGTGATGCCGTAAAGAAGGTCCGCCGTCTCCATCGTGCGCCGGTTGTGCGTAACGATGACGAACTGCGTCGATTGGCTGTAAAGCTTGACTCGCTCCAGGAACCGCACGGTGTTTGCCTCGTCGAGCGCGGCATCGATCTCGTCAAGGATGCACACGGGCGCTGGGCGATGCTCGAACAGCGCGAACGTGAGGGCAATGCCGGCGAGCGATTTCTCGCCTCCCGAAAGCAGTCCTATGGTCATTTGACGCTTGCCATGGGGCTGCGCGATTATCTCAACGCCGGCCTCGAGAGCGTCATCGCTCCCGACGAGCTCGAGCTTAGCCGAGCCGCCCCCGAAAAGGTCTGAGAATCGCTCTCCAAACTTGTCGCTGATCGACTCGAACGCCTCAAGAAACCGCCGCTGGGCCTCTAGATCAATCTTGCCGATCGTCCTGTTGATGAGCCTGATCGACTGCGCTACGTCAGTGCGCTCTCGCTTGAGAAAATCGAGCTCATCCTTGGTCGATCTGTAGTCCTCTATGGCCGCGAAGTTGACGTCTCCCAGCTTATCAAGGCGATCGGAGATGGACGCCAGCTCCGCCTGCATCTCCTCCCTTGTCTGGGCTGAGAGAGGCCCTTCGCGACCGAACTGGGCGACGAGACCCTCTACGTTGGCCACATCGGGGAAACCGGACATCTCGCCCTCGATCCGCCGAAGCGACGCCTCAAGCTGAGCCTTCAGGGTTGAGGCGCGGGCACGGGCGTCGCTCAACGAGGCGGCCACCTGACGTTCCTGATCGAGATAGCGGTCATATTCTCTGCTCAGGACATCTCGCTTCGTTGCGAGCTCGCTCTGCTCTTTGCTCTTGTCATTCAACCTCGAGGAGAGCGAGGAGAGCGCCCTCTCAAGCTCCGCCAGTCGCCTGGAGCCGTCCGTCTGCTGTCGTCTCAGCCGAACTACTTCCTGCTCCAGATGCTTTAGCAGAGACTCCTTTTGTCCCTTCCTGTCCTCGACCCTCCCTAGGTCAGCCTCCAGCCGGGATACGTTCGCCGAGGCGCCTCGCAGCTTCTCCTGCGCCGCCGCGCCTCGTTGGGCGAAGTCCGAGAGCCGATTCTCAAGCGAGTCGCGCATCTTGGCGTTCTTCTCGACCTCCGCCTGCATCTCCTTGATCTGCTCCTGAAGCTGGCTATCATGGTCGTCGAGCTGGGCGACCTCGGCCTGAAGCTCCCCGTCTCGGTCAGAACACCTCGCCTTGTCCTTGTCAGTCTCCTGAACGCGAGCTTGAAGCCTGTCCCTCTCATCTTTCGCCAGAGCACACTCGCGCCTCAGGCCTTCGAGTATCTTCTGCTCATCCAAAAGAGCGAACCGAGCCTTATGAACGGCCTCCTGAGAATTGGTGAAATCTTTCTGAGCCCTGGAAGCCTTTTCATTGCTTTCGCTGAGCGAGACCTCCGCGACCGCAAGCTCCGCAACCAGCTCATCCTCGCTCTTTTGCAGGTCCAATAGCTCGCGCTTCCTCGTGAGAACTCGCACCCCCGTAACCTTGCTGCCGCCGTGGACAACGCCCGTCTTCTCTATGACCTCGCCTGAGAGCGTAACGAACGTGGCGCCATTGTCGCCCTTGCCCCAGAGCGAGATGGCGTGGTCAAGGTCCTCAACGACCCATACGTCGTGCAGAAGCATGTTTGTGAGCTTGGGATAGCTACACGACTCGACGAAGCTCTGCGCCGGGCCGAGCGTTCCGGGGATCGGCTTTGTCTCCGAGGCAAGCGAGCCGCGGGCGCCTATTGCCTCCTTTGCCACAAAGCTGCCCCTGCCGGCCTTGTTCTCCCGAAGATACGAGACGGCCTCACCGACTTGCCTGAAATCATCCATCACGAGGCACTGGAGTCGCGAACCCAGGACGGCCTCTAGCGGCGTCTCGTAGCCTTTTTTCGCGGAGAGCAGATGGCCGATGATCTCGGGCGTGCCACCGTCCGCCGAACGGTTCTTCCAGACCTTTGCGACTGCACGGACACCCTCCTGAAACCCCTCGAGCTGGCTCAACAGCTCGCGGGTCGTCTGAAGCCGAGACCGGGTCAACGCAAGTTTTGACTCCAGCGAATCGCGACGATGGGCTGCTGCATCCCTCACCTTAATAGCTTCCGATAGCTGGTTGCGAAGGGTTTCATTTGCTGCCTCGAGAGAGGTCAACTTACTCTTGTGGCTCAACGCCTGCTCTTCGGCAAGGTCGAGCCTTGCCCGCAGCTTGTTCAACCTTGTGTGGGCTTCGGACGCCTGCTGAGTCGTCATCACCAGCTCTTCCGACAGCCTCTTCAGCGTGGATGCATTCGCCCTGCTCTCCTCCTGAGCCCTCGCCAGCCGCTTGGCGGTCTGCATCCGCTCGTTCTGAAGCTTGCCGAGCTTGTCGCGGAGCCTGTTTTGTTCATACCGCGCCTCGTTACAGGTCGCTTTAAGGGACTTGGAGTCCATGTCAATCTTGGAGAGCGAGGCCGCAATCCGGTCTCGCTGCTTACCCAGCGCTGAAAGCTCCTTCCTCACCTCGTCCGCCTGTCCAGACAGCTCCTCCAGATCAGCTCGGCACGCCTTACCCCTCTGATTCTCCGACCTGATCTTCTCCGTGAGCGTGCTGGTCAGAAGCCTGAGCGATTCGGCCTCCGCACGACACTCTCCCAGCCGCCGCTCTAGCTCGTCGCGCTCGTCAGAAAGTGATTTGAAGCGGCTCTGGGTTTTTTCTAGGGCACCTTTTGTCTTAGCTATGTCGCCATCCAGTCGGCTCTTCTGAGCCGAGCTCGCATCAAGCGACTCCTGCTCCGCCCGCAAAAGCTCCGACAGGCCGACGTATTCCGCACAGTTAAGCCTCATCCTAAGCTCGCGGGCGTGCTTCTGCAGACTCTTGAATAGCTCCGCCTTCTCCGACTGCGACTTGAGCGTCCTGGTCGTCCGCGAGACCTCGAGAACACGCTCGTCCACCCGCACTAAGTTGTTCTCAGTGTCCGCAAGCCGCGCGAGCGCCATCTTCTTGCGATGCCGATACCTCTGGATGCCGGCCGCCTCCTCGATAATCAGACGCCGCTCAGACGGCTTCTGGTCGATCAGAAACGAGACCTGACTCTGTGGGATCACGGAATACGACCTCGCCCCGACGCCCGTGTCCATGAAAAGCTCCTGAATGTCGCGGAGGCGGCACGGCGCCTGATTGATCAGAAAATCACTCTCGCCCGAACGAAACATCTTCCGAGAGATGACTATCTCGTCAAACTTGACTCTCAACCAGTCTGCCGCACCAGCAAAATGCAGCGACACCTGTGCGTAGTTGATCGGTCTGATCTCCTCCGTGCCCGAGAAGATGACCTCCTGCATCCGCTGACTGCGCAGAAGTCGCGGGCTCTGCTCGCCGAGCGCCCAGACCACTCCATCGCAGATGTTGCTCTTGCCACAGCCATTCGGGCCAACCAGGACGGTAATACGGTCGGCGAGCTCGAGCTTCACTCGTCGCGGAAACGACTTAAAGCCGACCAACTCAATGCTTTTAAGCTTCATTGTCCAAGGCCGATGTTCTGTCAGAGATACAGCACCAAACGATGAGAAGCTTACATCAACACAACATATTAGGTCAATGCGGTTTTGTGCCACAAAGTATGCGGCATCGCCGGCGAGGCATGATGGACGGCAGCCGGCGCGTCAGAATCTGCCCAAGAGTTGATAAACTTGCCAGGGCCAAGGCCCGAAGCGACGGCGCTGTCGCGGCCTAAAGGCTTACCTGACCGATGAACCAGCGGCCCAGGTCGCTAAGGTGAAGCGCAGACTTGGGTTGCGAGAGCGACTCGAGCGTTATGAAGTCCTGCTTGAACATCTCAAGAAGCAATCGCTCAGCAACAACGTTCGGATACTTGTCGGCAAGCCTCTGCGCCGCATCCCCGACAGTTAGAACCTCGCCTCGAGCCTCTCGCTTAACCATCTTGGCAAGCAGAAGCGCCTCCGCAGCCGCGTAATCGCTTCTGCCGGATTTCAGCGTCCTCTGGAGACGGCGCCTCGCCAGGTCGCCCGCCGCATCAAGCTCGTCAGACAGGTCCCGGGGGCCGCGAACATTGACGCCTGTCTTCTCCTCGGTGCCGGAGTTGCGCACGAATATCGAGGCGGCCGTAGTGGAGCGGCCTTTGGGCCTAAGGGAGATGAAGATCATGTCCCTGTCCTCGGCGAACTCGACTCGCTTGACATCGTAGCGCTGCCCGAATCGTCCCACACACTCGTCCTCAAGCCACTCCGCGAGTTCCTGCCAGTATTTCGCCCCGAACACGAACTCCTCCTTCCGCGTGTAGTAGGCGTAGTAGGTCCGCTTGAAGCCGCGCGGAAAGGGAGCCGCCATCATCCGATGAAACTCCGCTACGTCCTTCGATTGGAGCATCGTCTGCGTCGCAACGAATGTGTTGATCGCAGCCTTGAGACCGTTCCCCGCGAAGAACAACTGGTTGGCGGTTGCCGGTTGCCAGTTGGCGGTTGGCGGTTGGCAGTTTGAGGCGAGCTCGGAACGTGCGAGCCGACCGGTCTGCGTTCGCTGGTAGAGAAAGTTATGGGAGCGGAGGCTCTCCGCTGGCGGTTGGCGGTTGGCAACCTCGAGGATGGCGGGCGTGATCGAGTGGCCAGTCTCCTCAAAGCCTATCAAGTAGGAGATTGCGCCCGGCCTGAGCAGGTCGTTTTCCAGGGCGGCTGTCTCGTCCGGGCAGCAGTGCTTTCTCTGGATGGCCAATACCTGGGCTTGCAGGTCGAAATAATCCTGGCTGCTGCTCGAACGCTGGCGAAGGAGCCTGTCCAGCGCGTCGCTAGCTGCTTTGAGCGCCTCCAGTGCGCTGCTCTGTCCCCTGTCGGCGAAAAGCCTCGCAAGGTGTGAGACCCGGCACTCGATGAGCGACGCAAAGGCCTCGTATAGCACCCACTTGTCGCCGACTGCGGTCATCACCGAGCACACACCGAGCGACTCGGAAGCGAAGTTCCCCATATTGATGTCGCTCTCTACTGTGTGCACGATCTTGGGCCGGCCCGATACAGAGAGCGTCTCGACCAGATACTTGGCCTGTAAAAACGCGGCCTCATCCCCTGAAGAGACTATGAGTGCATCCTCATTTGGAACGTAGTCGAGCCTGAAGAAACGATCGCCGTCGGCGTCAAATACGGCTGCAACGAGGAGCCTGTCGCCGCTGATGAGCGCATCTTTCAGCTCGTCGGCGAGGCGGAACATCTCAAGGACGGCCTTATGCTCGGAAAACGGCGAGGCCCCACTGCCCTCACCGGCGAAGACATCCTCGCGCGTGATGATCTCGGCTCCCTCGAGCGCCGCGACGCCGCCTCCCTCATTGACGTTGCCCTCGAGGGATGTGTTGACCTCGTGAACGTTCGTGAAGCCCAACTTGCGGAAGAGCTTGGCCGCAAACTCGGAGAGGCAGCCGTTGGCGGTATCCACGACGAGCTCGATCTTGTCGAACCCAAGCCGCGAAGCTGAATCGTCGTCAGGGCGAATCCAGGAGTTTGCAGCATTGAGCATGAGGCTCTCGAACAATGAAGAGGCCGCATCGTGATGGTCCTCGATCTGGCCTGATATCGGAAGCGTCTTGAGGTCGAGGCTTCTTTCGAGCTCAAAGATGACTGCGGTGAGACGCTCGTCGTCGGCTGGGAGATATTTAAGGCCCTGGTTGCCCCAGAAAAGCTTCACACCGTTCTGGTCTTTGAGGTTGTGCGAAGCTGTTATCATCGCGCCAGCCGCCGCGCCGACGTGGAGCACGTATGCCGGGACCGCGGGCGTCGGGAGAATCCCCACGGACAACACGGTCGCGCCGTGCTTTCGGATACCGCGCATGAATGCCTCGACGAAATCACCGCTCGGGTCCCTGGGGTCCCAGCCGACTACAACCTGATCGCCCGGCTGAAACCTGTCAATCCTCACCAAATCGGCGATGAAGCAGTATCCGTAAAGCTCCATGAACCGCGGTGTGATGACGCCGGCCCTAAGAAAAGCCTCGAGAGGCACAAGGCCGCGAACCTCGGAGTCGCCGTCCTGCAACGTCCGGCGACGTATGCCGTCCGTGCCCTGTATCCGCCTCACGGCGATGCGTGGTTCGCTATGTTGAGCCCACTTACGTAGGAGCGATGCTTTATCTTGCGAAGGTATTCCTCTGCCCTGGCAAGGTCCTGCCTAGTGTTGATCCCCAGCGACTCGCCAGGGTCAGCGATCTCGTAAAGACCTACGTGGTTGCCCCGCTCAAGAAAGAGCCGAACCGCGTCGGTCAGGTAGTACTCGCCTTGTGCGTTGTTGGCTTGAACCTCGCTCAAGACCTCTAGAAAGCGATGGTCGCTCCGCAGACAATACGCGCCGACGTTGACCTCCTTGATCGCAAGGTCCTGCTCAGTCGCATCAGGCAGCTCGACTATCGCCTCCAGCTCGCCGGTCTTGCTGCGCTTAATGCGACCCAAGGAGCCGGGGTCCTCGAGCTTGGCGGTGGCGATATCAAGCTCTGTGTCGCCTCTTATTTGCTGCTCGATCATCCCGTTGATCGTCTCGAAACTCAGAAGCGGGACGTCGCCACTCAAGATCAAGAGGCCGTTTTTGGATCGCTTTAAGTAAGGCAGAACCTGCATGACTGCGTGTGCGGTTCCAAGCTGCTGTTCTTGGAGCACGAACTCGATCTGGTCCTTGTCGAGGGCCACCTCCGAAGCGCTATGGCCAGCACCGGGTTCCTTGAGCGAGTAGGTCTTGCTGGCGTATTGCTTGAGCTTCTCAGCGCCTTGACCGACAACGATGTATATCTTGTGCATGCCGAACATGCTCACCAGGTCGAGCACATGCCCCAGCAAGGGCTTGCCGTGAAGCGTGAGAAGCACCTTCGGCACATCGGCTCTCATCCGTTTGCCCTTGCCGGCCGCCAAGATTATGCAGTCCATAGATGTAATGATGCCATACTTGCCGAGGCACTTGATGAAGACATCGACTATCTTGGGATCGAACTGCGTCCCCTTGTTCCTCACAAGCTGCTCGATCCCGGCCTCGAGCCTCATCCGCTTCCTGTAGCTCCTTGTGGAGGTCATCGAGTCGAACGCATCGGCCACGCTCAGCACCCTGGAGAGAAGCGGTATGTCCTCCCCCGCAAGGCCTGCCGGGTAGCCCTTGCCGTCCCAGCGCTCGTGATGGTGCCGGATAAGAACCTTCTCCTGAGACAAGAAACTCAGCGGCTCGATCATCCGAGCTCCCTTCTCGGGATGCTCGCGCATTACACGCCACTCCTCATCTGTGAGCTTTGTGGGTTTGCTTAGGACCTCCTCAGGGATTCCTATCTTGCCGATGTCATGAAGGTTCCCGCCGATCTGAAGCGCCTTTATCTGGTCTTTGGAGAGGCGCATCTCCCTTGCCGTCCGGATGGAGTATTCAGTGACTCGAGACGAGTGGCCCTGAGTGTAGGCATCTCTCTCCTCGAGAACGACCGCAAAGGATTTGATTATCTCAAGGTAACTTCGCTGTAGCTTATCCTGAGAATCCTGGAGCTGCCCGGTTCTGAGCCTAACCTTCTTCTCAAGTTGCCGGTTGAGCTCTTTGAGTTCTTTTGCCAGGCGTTCGTTCTCGAGCTTCAGCTGGCGCTTGTCAATGACCGCCTGGACAGTATGGAGCAGCTGCTCGATCTTGAACGGCTTTGTGATGTAGTCGTAGGCTCCCTTCTTGAGTGAGGAGACAGCCGACTCAATGGTCATATAAGCGGTCATCAGGATCACAGCGGTCTCCGGCTTTCTGTCCATCGCCAGCACGCGGTCAAGAACGGCCAGGCCGTCCATGCCGGGCATCCTGATGTCGGTTATGACGACGTCGAAGGGACCTTTGGCCAGGGCCTCGAGCGCAGAGTGGCCGTTGTCCGCAGCCTGAACGTCATAACCGCCCATTGAGAGAGCCTGAACCAGATTTTCTCTCAACCCGGCAGAATCTTCCACCACAAGAATCGAAGCCTTCTGCTGCACACACATGCCCTCATAATGAACTAGAGCTTAGAAGCCAGCGCAATCTAGCTATTCGTCTGCGAGGCGGAGGGACTTAACTCTTTTGTGGGCGCCGCTCTGTAAAACTTCTCAACCTTGCCTGCCTTAAGGCAGCTTGCACAGACCCTAAGCCGTCTGACGTTCCCATCGACGTTGGCGCGAACGTTCTGTAGGTTCGGTATCCAACGCCGGTTGCTGAGGTTGTGAGCGTGGCTTATTTTGTGCCCGAACATGGGCTTCTTGCCGCATATATCACATACTCTTGACATCCTAAACTCCTTTCAGCACTAAGATTGATCATAGACCCAAACCTGTCAACTCATAGGTCAGTGCCCCAAAGGCGACTACTGAGCCAAAAGATGGCTTATGTCGCCCAGGACCTCACGCTGAATCTCGACCAGGCGCGAAGTCCCGCTCCTGCCGAGAGACAATAGCGCATCAAGCGACTGCCGCCCAAAAGGCGCTAACTCAGCCGTGCCCTGTATCTCAATGAACTCACCTGAGTCTGTCATAACTAGATTCATATCGACGGCTGCAGCCGAATCCTCCGAGTAATCGAGGTCCAAAAGAAACTCATCTCTAACAATCCCGACGCTCGTCGCGGCCACGAAACCTCTCAGACATGGAAGGCCCTGCTCTGAACCACCAAGCCAAATCAACGCGTCGCACAACGCCACAAAAGAGCCGGTTACCGAGGCTGTTCTGGTCCCGCCGTCCGCCTGAATCACGTCGCAATCCATCCATATCGTCCGGTCCTTGATCAGACTCAGGTCCACAATCGCACGCAGAGACCGGCCGATCAGCCTCTGTATCTCGTGCGTACGCCCCGATGGCCGGCCACGGGCCGCCTCCCTCACAATCCGCCTGGGTGATGAACGAGGCAGCATACCATACTCGCTCGTTATCCAGCCCTGACCCGCGCCGCGCAGCCACAGGGGCACATCATCCTTGACCGTGGCCGTGCATAAAACCTTTGTGTCGCCCAGCGTAACGAGCGCGGAGCCCTCTGCGAACTTCGCAAATCCTCGCTCAATCAGAACAGGCCGAAGCTCGTCATTTTTCCTACCATTTGCTCTCAATCAGTGAACCTCCAAATCGATGCCGCTTTTGAATCAACGAATGTTCTTCTACCTACGATAAGTCCAGCTCTCTAACGAGTATTTGTCCCGGGCCAGTTTCTCCGCAACCTTCCGCTCGCCCTCATTCATATCGGACAACTCAATACTAGTTCCGAGACAGCTGGCGAAGCCCCTCGCAATCGCGTGCCTCACCTCTTCATAGTCAAGCCGGCGACCGACCGCCTCCTCTAGACAGACGGGGCCCTGAACGGCGCTCAGCTCGCCCGAAACGCCATCGAGGTGCATCACGCTTCGCGCAAGCGCCATGTCAATGCGCAGTGGGATGGAGCCATGCTGTACAAAGGCCCCATCGCCCCTTTTCTGGGCGCTGCCGATCAGCTTCCGCCCCCCGACCAGTATCTCATACGCAGACGTCATCATAAAACAAGCGGCCGAGTCGCTCCTGCCGCCTGTTCCACGGCCGGTCACGACCTCGAGCTTGTCACGGTCAAGGCCAAGCGCCTCGCACCCCGCAGAAAGACAATCCGCGATCGCACGGTAACAATCAAGCAGCTGCCCGGCGAATGGGCCTCTTCGGCTAGACGCAACCACGCAATACGTTACCTCCTGATCATGTAGAACCGCTCGGCCACCGGTTATCCTCCGAACGACATCAACGCCCATCTTCTCGCACGATTTCTTTCTGATCGCATCATTTGCCTTCTGAAAATATCCCAAAGAGATACAAGGCCTGTCCCAGCCGTAAAGCCTGAGAACCGGCTCTGCGCTTGCGGAATCGAAGTTCACAAAGAGCGACTCGTCCGCAGCCATGTTGAGCGCGGCGGGGGATGTCCCCGATTCGATTGCTCGCAAGATGGCGATTCTCCAGATTATCTTCGATTGATGCCCGTAAGCCCGAGCGACAACAGACCCGCTGGCCTTATCCTCGTGTGGACTAGTTTAGGTCTTTGCCTTTTGAACGCAATCGCTGGAAGGCAACGTATCCCACGAAGAGGCCTACCACTAAGATAACGAGCCCAAACCACAAGTAAGGCGTCATCAGAAGCATGACGGTGCAACAGACCAGGACAAACACGCCAGCCAGAAGCGGCGCGAAGCCCCAGCGCCTCCACAGCGACCCGACTATGCAGACAAACGAGAAGAGGTAGAGGGCAAAGACCATTATGGTGGCGCTTACCTGTGAACCCTCATACATCCCGTGTTCCTTGCCGCAGCCAAACAGCAGAAGAATGGTGGCCGAAGCCAGCAGCGCGCGAAGTCCCAATCTCATCGCTTGTCCCGAACGATTCTGCTCTCGCCTATTCATCTACCAGATCAAATGCCTCCAACACGTTGACAACGTGGTCAGCGATCTTCTCCATGTTAGAGATTATATCATTCGATATTACTTGTCCCCAAAGTTTCTCCTCTGTTTCGTTCTCGCCCCGCCTGAAGGCAACGTATCTGTCTCTGTTCCGCTTGCGAAGCACTCGCTTCATCTCGTCGATCTTGTCCTCCTTCTCAATGGCGGCCACCGTCAACTGCCTGCTTTCCAGCTCCAGTGCATTAAGCGAATCCTGCCCCATGGCTAAAACCGTGTCCGTCATCTCTATAATGTCCTCTTTCCCCGGCCGCGAGAAGCTCTGTCCGAGGTTCTCGAGCCGTTCAAGGAGGACCGAGGTATTCTCCAGCCTGTCCCCGATGTTCTCGACGTCGTTGACCGCGTGCAACATCTTGGTCAAGACTTCGCTATCTACAATCGAGACACCCTTGTGCATGACTCTACTTATGTATTCGGTGATCTCGGCCTGATGCCGGTCAAGCTCATCCTCAAACTTCAACACCTCAGGCTTGAACCTAGTGCTCTCCTCCCACAGCATCTTTCTTACCAAATCCAGCATTTGATACGCCCGCTCGAACATGTGCAATATGGCCTTCTTGACCTGTGCGATGGCCACTGGAGGCGATTTGAGAAACTGTTCCTGCAAGAAGTCTCCCACCTTACTCCGGCTGGGCGGCGCCGCCTTATCGGGCAATACCCACGTGACGAGGCGGGCAAGCTGCTTGATGAACGGGAGCACCGCGAGCGTGTTGAGGACGTTGAACATCGTGTGCGCGTTAGCAATGTGCCTCGCAATGGTGGCCGGCGAGTTGGCGTCTCCAGCGGTGATGAAATCGACTAGTTTGGCGAAATAGGGAAGAACCGCGAGAGCCCAGGCGACGCCTATTACATTGAAAAAGCAGTGCGCAAGCGCCGTTCTCTTGGCCATGCGGCCGGTGCCTATCGACGACAGCAGTGCCGTTACAGTTGTGCCGACGTTGTCGCCCAGCAAGAGTGGTAAGGCGGTCCCGAAATCTATAAGCCCCGTGGTGCCCAGGGCAATGACCAGTCCCACCGTGGCACTGCTTGACTGAACAACGGCTGTCAGCATGGCGCCGGCCAGGATGCCAAGCAGAGGGGTTGTGCCAAACTGAACGAAGAACTCTCTGAATTGATCGCTGCCCTGTAGCGGCTTCAGGGCAGCAACCATCGTTGTTAACCCGTAGAAAAGCACCCCAAAGCCGAGCACGACTTGACCCCAAAGCCGCGAACGTGCCCGCTGCCTGGACGCCATCGTGATCGCCATCCCAATCGCGATCGCCGGCAGCGCATAATGGCTTATCTTGAACGCGACGAGCTGCGCTGTAACCGTCGTGCCGATGTTCGCTCCGAGCACCACACCGATCGCCTGGACGAGCGTCAGCAGTCCGGCGTTTACGAAACCGACGAGCATAACCGTCGTGGCGCTGCTGCTCTGGATTATCGCAGTTACCCCTGCACCGACTAAAACTCCCCTTATCGGGCCCCCGGTCAGCATCTCGAGTATGTGCCTAAGCCGCGTCCCGGCCGCTTTCTGAAGCGAATCTGACATGATCTGGATGCCGAATATGAAAAGCCCAAGACCACCAAGAATCCCGAAAACAAGCGGAACGGGATCGATAGCGCTTCTAAGATGCCACAGCCCCGCACCAATGCCGGTGAGCCAGAGCACGCAAAACGCAATGACGAGAACGCTCAGCCCGATAAGCTTCTTCCTGAGCACAGCCAAGTTCAGAGCCATCATATCTCCTAACAGGTTCAGTGCGCCACGCACGAACCGCTAACAACAGCTGAACCAGAGCCTATTGTCAACCCCAATATGTGTCAATTGCCAATCAGGTCCTCAGAAAAGCTTGATTGAATATAGGATAATTACATTGATGGTGATTGGCCTCGCATAGACCACTGGTCTTGCGTTTTCAATCGGCGATTGTTGCGACCGCGGTGGAGTTTAAGTCCATACGGATCATTGCCTCCTAACCTGCCGGCGATGGGCGTAAAATGTCTCGGACAGCCTCAGCGTCACACCGGTCTCACAGGCCACCTGGCACTCTCGACAGCCGCGAGCTTTCTCGATTATTCGCCTTGCGCTTCGCGACCGGAAGATGTCCGCCAAGTCGTAGCTGTCCTCGAGAACATTACCCATCCGAAACCGGGCAGGGCAGCTGCCGTTGGGATAGACCGAGCCGTCAGCGTCAACGAACATGAGAAGCCTGCCTGCCCAGCAATCGAATTGCCGTCCCCTACCCTCCAAGAGGTCTAGGACGATCGCACGGTTCAAGTTGTAGCTCGAGGCAAGCTGGCTCTTGAGGCGTCCTGTGAGCTTCTCCATCTCCTCACCGGCGACCGCAGGCTCCTGTCCGTCGGTGCGATAGAGCACGCCGGACATGGGGATGATCAAGTTAGGCTTGATGCCTCTTTTGTTGCAGTAGTTAAGCACCTGCTCATATTGGGCAGCATTCGCGTTCGTCGCCGTGTAATTGACCTCGATTTTCAGTTGCCTCGCGCTCAATTCCCTCTTCAACGAAAGAAGTGATTCAATCGTAGAATTGGCCTTATCAAAGGCTCCAGGCACGCCGCGCATCATGTCGTGCACATCTCCCATACCGTCGAGCGAGACGATCACCAGGGCCTGCTTCCGAAACGCGAGTAACTCGCGGGTCATCATTGCCGCTATCTCGCTCAACAGCCCATTCGTATTGATGTTTATCGAGGCGACCGGGAACCGCTCGGTAACCAGCCTCACTATATCGACGAGGTCGTCCCGAAGCGTCGGCTCACCACCGGTGAGGGACACATGCCGAATACTCGACAGGAATTTGGCGCTTTTATTGAACAGTCGCGTGTAGTCGTCGAGCGTGAGCTCGCGATCGAGTGGCCTCTGCCAGGCATTGCACATCGCGCAGCGAGCATTGCAGCGGGACGTAACGGCCAGTCTGAGCTTCCGTGGCCGCAGTAGGCCGGCTCGGTCCAAGGCGTGAAACTTGGCTGTTTTCAGGAGTGCTTTAGCTGCTATCATGGTCGGAACCCTATGTTTTCGAGCGAGAAAGAAGAAACAGCTTGCCTCGGCAGCGTGGACCGCGCCCTAAGTGCTGCATTCGGCATTCCCGGGACCTGCCCGGCTCAGGAGATCCGTCGCAAGAACTTCAGGATGCCCTGCTGAGGGAAATCAGCGCTCATCTCGGACCCCAAATGCTCACGGTTTTCAATAAACCAATCATAAGTCCCGTTAAGGGCATCAACAGCGCTTATATTGGCCTGCCATCCCAGCATTTTCTTGGCCTTTGAGCAGTCGAGCAAGAAATCTTTGTCGGCTATAAAGTAATGCTCTGTGCCCAGCGGAGAGAGCCTAAGCCAGTCGAGAGCGATGAGACACATTTTGGCGAACCATGCTGGGATAGCGCAGACCTTCGAGCCGGTCCCTGCATGCTCCACGAGAGCATTCATCTGGTCAATCAGAAGCGGCGTGTCGTCCGCGCCAACGTTGAATACCTCGCCCGCGACCTCTCTTCTGAATGCCAGCACACATGCCTCAATGAGGTCCTGATACGCTAGCATCTGAAAACGGTTCCGCCCATTCCCAATTATGTATATCCGCTTGCCCCGGCCGACCCAGTCGAAAAGTATTGTCAGAAGACCGAGTCTGCCCTCGCCGATGATGAACCTGGGCCGGATGATGTTGATTCCCAGCCCCTTTTGCATGAAGCTTTCGCAGATACCCTCCGCCTCAAGCTTGCTTCGGCCATACTCGCCGACTGGGCGAGGCGCGCATCTCTCGTCGCAAGGCGTCCTCTCTGGCCTCCCATAGACAATGCTGCTCGACACGTGAACGACCTTCTTGACGCCCGCGGCAAGCGCCGCCTCGAGCACGTTTCGCGTCCCGTCAACGTTGACCTTCCAGAACATGCGACCGGCCCTCGAACAAGGCAACAGCGACACGAGGTTGAAGACGCCCTCCACGTTCTGCATCGCTTGTTTCAGCATCTTTGGATCGCTGACGTCTCCGTGAACGAAGTCCAGGTTTGAGTGCACGAGATCGAGCTTGGTCCGGACGTCGTATATCCTGACTCTCTCTCCGTTCTCAAGCAGTTTCTCTGCGAGATGCTGTCCGACGAATCCCGCGCCACCTGTCACCAAGAGCATCCCATCACCTCTTTTCAGTTTCGCTCGCCGTGGATTAGTGCCGGGCGCTTACCTTGGGGAGTTGAACGGCTATTTCGAGTCAAGAGCGAACGAGGCTGCCTATATCAGGAAGGTGAGGACGGCACAAACCATGTTCCGACAAAACTGAACCTCTGTGCCAGATTCTTTGGCTGCGCCTCGGCAATGTGCTTCTGCGGGACTGAATTTTTTGTCCGGTCACTATTCGCATTAGGCGGCGCCTAGATCATGCCCGTCTCTTTTGCCCACTTGATGGCAGCAGTGTAGCCCTCGACGATTCCAAAGCTGGGTTGCATCCCAAGAACGTCTATTGACTTCTTGGGATCGCAGCCGACGTTTCTTATCGTCTCGCCAGCGATGTGGAAGTCCTCAAGGTAGGTCCCAAGACGTGAGCTAACAACATCGATCACCTCACATATCTTCCCGAGAAAAGCAGGCAGATAACGTGGCTTGATCTTCACGCCGAGTATCTGAGCGAGCGCCTCGTATATCTTAATGGTGGAATATGCATCCTTGTCAGCGATCCAGAATATCTCCCCGTTCGCCTCGTCCTTCTTCTCCGCAAGCATTATCGCATCGACAAGGAACGGGACATACGTGAGGCTTCTAAGATGGTGGCCGTCGCCGAAGACAAGGGGCCGCCCCCCCTTTACCATGTTGAGCAGTCTGATCATCCTGTGTGACATCCCCGGGCCGAAATACATGCAGGGACGAAGAATAACGGTCTGCATTCCGTTCTTGCCATGGTGCTCCATCACGGCCATCTCGGCGGCGCGCTTGCTGCGCCCATAGGGGCTTTCAGGCCGGCACTGCGCCGTTTCGATCATCAACGTCTCTCGGTCAACATTGAAGCCCTGGGCGGAATTGCTGCTAATCTGGATGAACTTCCTCACGCCTGATCTGACCGCCTCGGCAAGCATGTTGCGGGTACCCTGATGGTTAATCTCGTCGAAATCCCTGACTTTCGGCGGATGAATGACCCCCGCGCAGTGCATGACAGTGTTAACGCCGTCCGCGAGACCCTTTAGGCTGTCCTTGTCTCGGACATCGCCAAACACCAAGTCCTTAATACCAACCTCCTCAAGCGGCTTTATATCCATGCCCTTGAGAACGAGGCATCGAACGTCGCGGCTGTCCCTCGCAAGCCTCCTAACAAGCGTTGTCCCCAACCAGCCAGGAGCACCTGTTACTAAAACCTTCATCCTAAAGCCTCCGGAAACAAATATCAGACCGAACTGCTTATCACCCTCGCCGGGGCGAAACCAAAATACCCGACTCCCCCACACTCCCGAAACCACTCAGCACCAATTGTCATTCCTGTTCGCGGGATGTCAAGCCATATCTCGCTTTCAGCGGAGCGGATTGGGGTTGTCAGACTTGAATAGCACCTTCGGTGTCTCCCGACAATCAGATTGGAGCGGGGAACGTTGCGGCGGCCTCGCGGCTGGAGGGCAGAAGCTCCTGCCCGAAGGGCAGACCATGGGTAGCCGCAGGCGTAGCCTGACGGTGCGAATAACGCCACAATCCCCTTTTCTAACCTCCCCGTTGCGTTGCACGCACGGCGGCTACCCATGGTATCCCCTGTCGGGGATTACAGCCTGCACCCCTCGTTCGCACCCGTTAGCTGAAAGAAGCAGCAACTCGGCCGTCGACATGAACTCCCGTGCCTATCTGGCAGCCAGCTTCAGAGCTCAACCTCAGAAACGATCAATCTGATTACTGGGGCGTCGCAGTCAGGTTGACATGAGGGCTCAGCCCATGTACTTTCCCCACATCGAACATGCTTCAAGCAACCCGCATGTTATACATAAGAATACACCGAGCATCAGGTTTTCGGGTCGGGCCGCCGCTTAGGGATTAAGATTATGCAAAGAGTGGCTTTCCTAAGAAATCTCGTGTTGATCGCCGTTCTTGGTGCGATCGCGCTATTGCTCTTCCACGGGACGATACACTCCTTTTTCATGGGCGAGACGCTCGACTACCTCGGCCCGATCAACATGCGCATTCTTCTTCACAACCTGTGGGGCGATGCGTCTTGGATGAGCGGCCATTATGCCAGAAGCGCTGTCCGTCTGATGTGGTGCATTGAGCAATACGTTTTTGGCCTGGACCCAGCTGGCTATCACATCGTCAACGTCCTGTTCCATATGGCCAACTGTCTGCTCGCATTCCTCCTTTTGAAGAGAATCCTGGGCTCTGACAGGACGGGGCTTGTCGCCAGTGCTTTCGCCGCCTTTTTATTCCTCGCTCATTCCGGAGCAGCGGAGAACGTTAGGTGGATCACTGAGCGGTGGGACCTCTCCATGTCCTTTTTCTACATCCTTGCGCTTATGTTGTTCATGCAGTACAAGAGGCGCAAGGGCCGGCCATACTTGCTCGTGCTGTCGGTCGTCTTTTTTTGGGTATCCTTATGCTCTAAGGAGATGGCTTTCTCGTTCCCTCTGATTGTCCTGCTGTATGATTTTTATTACCTTCGAGGTTTTAAGAATATCTGGCCCTTTGATTGGCGTAAGCTGTTGGTCCACCTCCCGTTCTGGGGGACAGCCATTCTCTACTTCATATACCGCTTCGCCAGACATCGCAGCGTCGCCGATTACCGAACTGCCCTGGGTGGCACGCAATCGCTTATGCACAGTATCAAGGCCTATCTGGCCTGGTTCGGCTACCCGTTCGGAGCATGGGGGGCAATCGTGATATTCCTCCTAGCGCTCGTGTTCGGGGGTAGGTCGCTCCGTTTCCTCGCGCTGTTTGTCGTCGTCGCCCTCCTTCCCGCGGCGCACATTCCTGAAGTCTGGCGCGGTTACTTGCCAATGCTGGGCTTCGCCATGTTGCTCGGCGCAGTCCTCTCAAGAAACTGGATTCAGTGGTTCTCGGACAGATGGTCTGGGGAGGCAGGGGCTAAACCTGTCAATCGAGACCTTGTCTTCGCACTACGCCTGGTTCAGGTCGTTCTATTCGTCTTCATATTCAGCACGAACTCGTTCGCAACGCTTCGAGGCAACGCCGCTTGGGACAGAAACGCCTCCAAGATGGGCGCTCTGCCCGTCCGTCTCAAAGCTGACCATCCGAGCCTGGCCTTCGGCACCCAGGTCTATGTCGTCAACATGCAAGCCGCCGTGAATGCGTTGCCCATCCCGTGTTTCCTAACCCCTCCCGTTGCGTTCATGTATGGTGGGCAGAAGGTCGAGGCGTTTCCGTTTGAGCAGATGTATCGTAATCTCGCTCAAGGCGAGCTCCCCTCGCCCGACAAGCTCTACATCTACACATTCAAGAACGGCTCACTCCATGAGGACAGGCGCCTGAAACGCGATCTTCTCCATAGGGAGGCTTTGCCCATTACAGGCGCGATTGCTCTCCAATTCCCCACCGAAAGCACCTTGCGAATCGGTGATGGACAGGTGGACTCAAGCAAGTGCCTAGTCCTGTCTGGCCCCACGAATCTCCCAGATGAGGTCAACACGATCGTTGTCCGAATGCGGGCTTCTCCTGGAGGGACTCAGGCCAGGTTGACTGGCGAGGTCTCCTGGAGGTCCAAGGACGTAGCCTCAGGCCGGATCACAACTTCCGGAGCTCAGTTCGAGGTGGTTCCTGATGGGACCACAAGGACCTATCGACTAGCTGTCGGCACGTTCGCTGATTGGGTTTTTGCCGAGAACCTTAATTCGATCAAGCTGTGCTTTAGGGGGAGGCAGACGGATGTGACGGTGGCGTCGGTTGTCGGGATGCGAGAGAGGTTTGCAGAAACAGACGAGAAGAAGCCCACCTGGGAAGGCTTCGATGCTCCCTTTCACGTTTTCGCCAAACCTCGATACATGCGCATGTCGAGGGAGAAGATGAACTACTACATGAACGGAGAGTAGGGCTGTTCTCCCTCCTTGCCGGATGTAGTCTCAAGTTGTCAGGAGACGCTCCGCAGCCGCCACGACCTCTTCCACGCTGATCCCGAGGAGGCACTTGAGGCTAGGGCAGAAGCGGAGCTCGCACGGGCTGCAATCCACAGCGTAGGACAACACCGCCACGTTCTCGCCGGCCGGCCGCCAGACCGAGACATCGTTCGTCCCGCTGAAGACGATTACTGTCGGAATGCCGACACGGGCAGCGATCTGGGCAGGACCCGAATCGTTGCCCAAGAACAGCTTGGCCCGCGACAGAAGTGCGACGAGCTCTCTGAGGTCCGTCCTGCCGGCGAGGTTGACAAGCGTGCTTTGGCAAGAGTGCGCGATCGTCTCGGCGCACGTCAGGGCATCCTCTCCTCCCACGATCACGGGAAGCAATCCATGCCTCTCGGCAATTGCGTCGATGACGCCAGCGAACCGGTCCGATGGCCAGGTCTTTGTTGGCATTGAGGCGCCGGGATGGACCACAAAGAACGGGTTGCGAAGGCCCGGATGCTCGTTGAGTAATGCCTCCACGAGAGCTGGCTCGGGACAGAGCTTGACCGATCTTACCCTCGGCTCTGCGCCTAAGACTGCCGCCACTTTCAGGTTGTGCTCAGCCTCGCGCACATCTCTGCGATACTCCACTGCCGCGCTGAGCAGAAACCCTCCGCCCGCGGAGCTCGCGCCAATCCTTATTGGGATGCGGGCATGGCACATGGCCCAGATCACGCGTGGGTCGCCGCGTGGGTCAATTGCGACATCGAAATCGCGAGCTTTCAGCATTTTGTTGAGGCGCATTATGAGGCGGATTGACTGGATGATCGGAGTGCGTGGGGCATAGGGACTGCAGTCTATTGCGAGGACGTCATCGACGAAGGGGATATTGGCGATGAGTTCGGCCACCTGTTTGCGGACGACAAGGGCTAAGACCCCGTCCGGGAAGCGTTCCTTGAGCGCCCTTGCGGCCGGCAGCGCTGCAAGGATGTCGCCGATGCCGTCGAGCCTCACAAGGGCTATCTTGGGCGCATCCGGAAGGGATTCGAGAGCACAATCTGGATTGCGTCGGAACAGGCCGAGGAGCCGATAGACGCCGCCACCGATGATGTCGAAGAGCGCGGCCGCGAGCCTCAGCCTTCGCTTGCGGTAGATGTAGCGCGTCATTACTACTGCCCGCAGACCTTCCGATAGATCGAAAGCGTCTTTGCGGCTGTCTTTTGCCAGGTGAAGTGCGAGGCCTGCTCTCGGCCCTTCGCGATCATCTCGGCCCGCAGGCCAGCGTCGTCCCAAAGCGCCGCGATGCGCTGGGCAAGCTCCGTAGCCTCGCCACACTCGAAGTAAAGCGGCGCATCGGCGTATATCTCAGGCAAAGCGCCTCGTCTGGTGGAGATTACGGGAACGCCAGCCGCCATCGCCTCGAGCCCAGGGAGGCCGAAGCCCTCGTCCCTTGACGGCACGACAACGATGCGCGCTCCTGCCAAAAGAGTCGCCACTGACTCCTCGGGCACATAACCGGTCAGGTGAAGCGGCCAGCGCTTGGCCATATCATCACATCTTCTCAAAAGCTCTTCGCAGCCCCAACCCTTTAGACCCGCCAGAACCAGTGTCCCAGAAAAACCTCGCCTGCTCCAAAGCAGCTGCATCGCGTCGAGCAGCGTATCGATCCCCTTCCGGGGCTCGATCGTCCCGAAATGCAATGCGTAGGGCTGATCGGTTGGCTGTTGGCGGTTGGCAGCGCTTTGCTGCGAAGCGCGAGTTGGCGCTTGCGTCTCGGCGAAAAACCGGTCCTCGATGCCCTGATGCACTATTGAGATTCTTTCCTCCGCTACGCCAAAAAACTCCTTCACTTGGTCGGCGGTGGCCTGTGAGACGGCAATTATGTGGTCGGCCTCGTGGATGACCTTCGGCAGCACGCGATAGTGGTACCGTCCGCCGGTCTTGTGCGTCTCGGCAGGATGCTTCATAAAGAAAAGATCGTGAATCGTTGTGATGCGTTTACCTTTTCTCTGCGGGATGACGAAGTTGTTCGGGGTGTGGAAGAGATCGACCCTCCCGATTGCATTCTCCACCGTCGGCCAACGGAAGTGCTCCCAGAGCGCCAAAACGGCCTTGCCGGGCCACTTTTTGTGGACAACGGACACGTTCGGGCAGTCCGCGAACAGATTTTTGGGCGGAGCATCCTTGTATGAGACCGTAAGCACGACAAACTCATCCTCCGGGGCCGCTTGTGCCAGCGCCTCAACCAGGCACTTGGTGTATCGACCTATGCCGGTCGGCTCCTTGAGCATCGCCGACCCATCAATCCCAATTCTCATTGTAGCTGTTCTTGCTTCAAGAACCGTAACTCGATTACTTATTCATTCTGTTGGACGAAAGGCGTCAGCGCACGCCAGCTCCGCCCGTCCGACTCGATGATGACGCAATGCGCCGCATTTGTTTTATAGATTTTGCCTTTGTCGATCTCATATTGCAAAGGCGGAACCTGTCTTTTGGCCCGAGGTCTCATGCGACGTTGATCGGCGCCGGATACGATCAGGGCCTTGGGGGAGACCAGCTCCATGAACGAGCTCTGCACAGATGTCTCGTAGCCCTCGGGAACGACGAGTATCGTGCTCCTGAGCGCGGCGCCGTATTCGGATAGGAGTATCTGCGAGAGGCGACCGGGGTCGCTGAGGAACAGCATCGAGAAGTGGCCGAACTCCAGCCTGACAACTAGCGAGTTCTCGGCGAAGGACAACAGTTTCAGCCCCGTCAGATTGCCTATTTCAGTCACCGGCAGCTCGAGCTGACTGATGGCAGCGCGGAACTTATTGTATTTCCTGCTGGTGCACTCGAAATCGCGAACAATGACCTGGCCGATCTGGAGGCTGCCCAGAGCGCCGGAGCCCGCCTCGTCGAGCAGCGAGAACAGGCCATCGATGCGCTCGCTATGCGGGTTACTCAGGACGAGGTAGTCGATTCGCTTGATGCCTCGATGCCGCAAGTAGGGCAGCAGGACGTTTCTGCCCACGTCCGAGGGGCCTCGGACGGAGCCTCCGCCGTCGATCACTGCTACCTTGCCCCCCGGCGCCTCGAGAACGCACGAGAAGCCCCAACCCACGTCCAGAAACGTCACGCGAAGCAGATCGGAGGGCCATCTCGCCCCCACGAAGACTGATAAGATGAGAACGAGCGCTGCCACGGCCGTTGCGATGAGCCATCTTCGCGTTGGCCACAGCAGGAGGAGAGCGCATGCGGACACCAGAGCGACGTAGAACACGGCACAAGTGGCGAGGCTGGGCGTCGATAGAGTTACCGAGGACCACGGCACCTTGCCGAATGCCCTGATGAACAATTCCATAATTGCGGTAAATAGGTCGGCGAGCTTGAGTAGGCAGACCGAGATAGGCTCGCTCATCGGGAGAGCGAAAAACGCGAGCAGCAGGAAGTTCACGGACCACGCCGCGAAAGGAATGACGAAGCAATTAGCGACGGGTCCAATAATGGTTACGCGGCCGAACCAGAGAGCCAGGATTGGGGCGATGGATATTGAGGCGGCCAATGACACGACGAATAGTCCGATCACGTATGTGGGAATCACTCTGCGCACGAATTTCGCGAACCGCGACCGCTTGGGAGGCGGAAAAGGCGCCGCGCGTTTCGTCCAGCTCGGCATCGAAGCGAACAGTAATTCCAGCAAACGCGGGATACTGCGGTTCTCCTCGTTAGAGGCAAGCGTTTGGCCTTTGCTGTAAAGCCGCCAGTAAGATGGTATATTGACCATGACGAAGCGGAGTGCGAGCGAGAGGCCTATCGTGGCCGTAAAGGACAGCTGAAAGCTCGCCTCGAACAGCGCTCCTGGATTCGGTATGAGAATGATGATTGCGGCGAGCGCGATGATGTTCAGGTATTCCCGATGGCGGTCAATTGCCCTGGTCAGAAGGTAGCATAGAGCAATGATCGCGGCCCTGGATGTGGAGTGTCTTGACGGCACGATCATCACGTAGGTAATGACCGGCACCATCGTTCCGACACACGTCAGGCGCCTGGCAAGTGTCCCTCGGGCTGTGAGGCCGAGGAATAAAAGTAGCTCTCTTATTATCTTATAGAAGAAGAATGCTACGAAGCCGATATGGAGTCCTGAGACCGTTACGATGTGTGCAACGCCCAATCGCTCCAGACGGTCCCGTTCGCTCGGCGTGATGTCGGAGCGTTGGCCTAGTATCAATGCTCTCATAATCGGCACACGGTGAGCGTCGCAGGTTGTTTCTAGCAGGTTGCGAAAGCGCCGCCGCCACTCCCACAGGATGTTGACTGCCATCGTGAAGAGGCCGTCATCACTCGCTTGAATGACCCTGACAGTTGCCTCCGAAGAGCAGTATGCGCGGCGCAGGACCCCGCGCTGAGCATAGTATTCGCGGGCATCGAAGCCGCCAGGATTGCGTACGCTGGATGGTTTGACCAGGCTGACAGTCGCCTCGAGAATATCGCCATAGTTGAGGTCTCGCTTGGGGTCTATTGTGCTTGCCGTCGCCTTCGTGAAATGGCGAGGGTCGGATTCGTCGAACTTGAGACTGGACGTGGGCCACAGGTTGTGCGTGTCTGCCCTGATGCTGAGCTGGACCTTATACGGGAGTTGTTCTCTCCCGCCATCCTTGCATTCTATAACGCAGTTGTTGAGCATGATTCTGGTGCTGTTGTGAATCTGGGAGACCTGCGGCTGGTCGCAGACTCTGCCCCGGAGCAGACCTTCGACCTTGCCGGGAGGGAGTGGGTCCGCAGGGGCCATGCTGCTGATATTTTGCCAGGCGAGGCCGAGCATTGCGATTGCCAGAAAGAGCGGAGCGAGCCAGTAGCGGGGCCGGGCGAGGCGCATGGTTGCGGCAGCGACTATGAGGAAGATGGCCAAAAGCAGGGCGCCAAGAACGTCAAGAAACAGGTATCTGCCGAGCCAGATGCCGGCGCAGAGTGCGATCGCTGGCGCGACGAGTGGGTTTCTTGCCCAGAATCCGCTCGCCGATACGGCCCTGTTGTTCTCTTTGCTCTGCATTTGCGGCCATTTTGTGAAGGAGTAATCGAGATTGTGCTAAGAGTTGCCGTTTGGGCCGCCAATATCAAGCCCGACCGAGCTCGCTTCGGTCAGAAGTCTTCACATTTTTCGATTTTAATTCAGGCGTTGCTTGGCCCTATGGCTTGGTTTATGGCGAGGAAAGCGTGGGATTGGCCGCCCAAGACAAAGCATTATGGAAACTCCTTGAGAAAAGCTTGACAAGTAGGTCTTGACGCCATATAGTTGTTTTGTGTAGTATATATAAGTTAAGGTTGTATGTTGATTTGGGGATTTTGGAGAAGTAACAAGAAGGGCTGATAGGAACTCGCTAAATTAGCTGTTTCCTACCCCCCTTTCTGGTCAAGATTTTGGAACCTGGACTAGCTTGAAGTTTCAGAAAAAAAGCTTGACAAGGCGATCTTGACGCCATATAGTTGGTTGGTTTGTGTAACATATTAAGTAAGGTTGTATGCTGATTTGGGGATTTTGGAGAAGTAACAAGAAGGGCGATAGGAACTCGCTAAATTAGCTGTTTCCTACCTCCTTTCCAACCTGGCATCGAGCCGGGTTTCTTTTCTCCCCAACCTGCAACTACCTTAAGTTAGGTTAGAAATGCTGAGCAGGTGTTGGGTTATTAATCATTTGGGCTTAGGGCTATCGCGGACGCTGCGCCGAGGCGTGGCATCTGCACGTGCCTGGTGGCCCTGCGTTATGGAACAGCATTCGCTCGGCATTATGTCTAAATTGTCCAGACCTACTCAACTTTCATTCAACACAGGAGCGGCCAGAACACTGAAGGAGGTGCGGGACTTCTGGTCGAGGCGTTTGGATGCACGCTTGATGCCCTGTTTGAACATACTGGAGGTGAGAAGTGACGCTGGGACTGAAGGTGTCAGACCTTTCCGTAGCACAAAAGGCCTCAACCGAAGGCGTGCATTGACTGATGTGTGTCATCTAACAGAAGGAGTAAACCATGTTATTTAGAAGAGAACTTGTATTTGCTGTTGCTCTGGTCTTAGCTCTGGTTCTAGTGACAGTGTTCGGGGCGCTAGCCGACGACTATGAAGAGTATTACGTCAAGACTAACGGCCAAGACATCGGATCCTACAACGGTAAGAGCTGGACAGAGGCCTGGAAGACGATCAAATACGCTCTCGACAGGCCTGAGGTCGTCTCGGGTGATGTTATCCACCTCCAGGCAGGCACTTACATCCCCTCGCCCACCGGGGAGACATTCCCGATCTCAATAGATAGTTCCCACGGCGGAATCACTCTGAAGGGTGCGGGGATGGGTATGACAATCCTCGACGCCAAGGGCACCAAGGCTATCCCCACCACACGGGTGATGAATATCGAGGGGGTCAGCAATTTCACGCTTGAGGGCTTGACGATCAGGGGCGGTTCTGTCACGAGCAGCTCTAGCTCCAATTATGACGCAAATGTCGAGGTTGCCAATGGCGGCGGCATTTACTGTTACCTAGCGACGAACCTGCTGATAAAGGACTGCGAGATAACTGACAACTACGCCAAAGGGACGTTTGCATCGCGGGACGGCGATGGCGACTACGACTGGTCTGGGCAGTATGGAGACGGCACCTGGGAATCTGCCCGTGCAGGCGGCGGAGGCATCTACCTGCGCCAGTGCAAAGACGGTAATGAGCCCACGGTCACGATCGAGAACTGTCTCATCCACGACAACGAGACCGGCATGGGCGGCGGAGGTATCTGCTCGAACTACGGCCCGGCAATCATAAAGCACTGTTGCATTCACAGCAACAAGGCTTGTCAGGGCGGCGGAGTCTATTGGTTCGACTACGTGGATGAGTCGAATCATCCCAGAATCGAGCACATCCTGTTCAACGACCTGATAGTTCTGAACGAGATCCGCTCACGCGCTTATTCCGGAGATGAAAGTTGGACCGACGATCAGGGCGGCGGCATCTATATGTCCAGTTGGGGCTTGTACCAGAAGTTCAGGGTCTATAACGTAACCGTCGCCGACAACGCCGGCTACGAAGTCTATATGAGCCACAACTGCAAGAACATTGACATCGAGGGCGCCAACAACATCTTCTGGCCGGATGACGACGACAAAGGTTTCTACGATGATGGCTTCAACGGGACCTGCAAAATTCACCATTCGGATATCTGGTATGGGAACGGCACCAGCGCGTATCCCGGCACCGGCAACAACATCGTGGTGGACCCCAACTTCCAGAAGCGCTCCACCATCGTCACTGAGGGTTACTTTCTGGACCAGAACGTGAGCCCGGGCCCAGTTAACTTGGGTGACAACACTGCCTACTACGCTAGTTCACTGGTTAACAGCGTTTACTCGACTGACAAGAGAGACAGCGCAGACTATAAAGACTTGGGCGTTGTTGACATGGGCTTCCACTACGGATTCCACAGTGTGTCCTACGTTGAGCTCGTGTCGTTCACGGCGACTGCCTTGCCGGCAAAGATCGTCCTCCAGTGGGAGACGGGCGCCGAGATAGACAACGCCGGGTTCCTGCTCTACCGCTCCGAGGCGGGGGGTAAAAGCTACCGCTGCATAAGCGGCCTGATCGCCGCGCAGGGCTCAGCCTCGTCCGGCGCATCCTACGCCTTTGTGGACGAGGATGTATCAGGGACAGTCTATAACTACTATCTGGTTGACATCGACACGAGCGGCGAGTGGACCGCCCACGGGCCGAGAGCCTCGGCTCCCATAAGTGTTTCCAATATAGGCCGCCCTTGGTCGGCTCGCACCCCAGGGGAGCTCGCCTCAGATGAAGTCGTGAGAGTCAATGCAGCCCATCGCCAATCAAGCAGCCGATAGAAAGGAGAAGAGATTGAAGACAAATAGGACTTATGAGGCGCCGAAGGTTTTGACCTTTGACAACCAGATGCTGATGGCTGCGCTTGGGCCGAGCATTTCTTGCACGGGCTTCGGCGGGGCAGTTGACTGTTGATGAGATAAATGGCAAATCGAGCATGGTTTAATAGCAAAAGGAGGTGATGTGTAATAGAACGGAAGAAAACTTGGTGGAAAATGGTGCAAGGTGCGACGCGACAATGTGCATCGTGTTGCCCATAACCAACAAGAAATGGGAGGTGATTGTACAGAGACACACTAGAGCGGTTCTGATTCATAAGTAATCGAACCATATATTGAGTGAAGAATTAAATGAAGAAATGGAGGAAGAGTTGATACGAAAACAGCTCTTAATAACTATTGTCTTAGTGGCGTTAACGTTGGTAGTCTTCGGCGTCGCGAATGCTTACGACTACTACGTCGATGATAACGCATCTGACAACAGCGGTGACGGAAAAACAAAGGCCGCAGCCTGGAGGACGATCACTTACGCGTTGAGCTCGTCATCGGGAGTGACGAATGGCGATACGATCAACGTCATGCCCGGAACTTACTCTGAGGGTATGGCCGCCCCCGCGGAAGATTTCCCGCTCGTCATACCGTGCAGCGACTTGACGATCGTGGGTATTGGTTCGCCGATTCTGCAGAAGACCGTCGATGCGACGGGCTCGGGTGAACGTGTGTTTAACTGCGTCAGTGTGGACAACGTCACTATCAAGTTCCTGGACATATGTAATGGCTCCACCACGAGCAACGGCGGTGGGATCTACATCTACAACTGCCAAAACATCACGATCGGTGACTGTGAGATCCACGACAACACCGCATACAACACTGGTGGTGGCATCTCCATCAGCAACAGTTCGGGCCTGATCGACCAGAACGTTATATGGGACAACACCGCCACGGTGAACAAGGGCGGTGGCATCCGTGTGTGGGCGCCTACAGACGGCGACAACACCCATGCCTCCCAAGGTGAAGACAGCCCGCTGGTGATACGAGACAACTGTTTGTATGGGAACGACGCATGCGACAGTGGCGGCGGCATTTACCTGGTTAGTCACGACGACTCTAGCCACCAGGATGATGATATCACATACACCGGGGATGGCACATGGCTGTTCAACAACCTGATATTCAGCAACACAGCGGGGTCGTCGGATGCCGGTGGTGTCCAGGTTGGCGTGGATGGGGAAGGTAAATGTGCGGTGGTCACGCTGGACAACAACACCGTTGCGTACAACACGTACTGCGGCCTCTATGCCGAGGATGACTGCTGCGTCAATGGTAAGAACAACATTTTCTGGGAGAACGGGTCGAGAGGCACCAATTACAATGACTACGATGTTAGGTGCGCGGGAGACGATACTGGCGATCGCCTGAATATCAACTGGTCAGACATCGACACGGACAATGCCGGGACGATCTACAATCCCGGAAACAACAACATCTGCAGCGACCCCCAGTGGCGGTCTCTTGGCATGGACGACATGCCGTGCGATGGGTATTTCCTAGATCAGACGGGTGACGACAAGAGCCCGTGTGTGGACGCTGGCAATGGCGACCCGAACCATATCTATGACGACGACGGGCTGGCTGATTGGCACAACTACAGGTTCTACACCGATTCCACAGGTGACGTGGGCCTGGATGACAACGTGATAGTGGATATGGGTTACCATTACAAGAAGTTTGGTGGGTCCTACATCGAGCTGGCGTCGTTCACGGCGGAGGCTCGTGATGGCAAGGTTGTAGTGAAATGGGAGACGGCGACGGAGATCGACAACGCCGGGTTCATGGTGTATCGCTGCGAGAATGAGGCGAGCGGCTGCCACAGTGTCAGCCGGTTCATTGCTGCGAATGGCGATGCAGTGGCTGGCGCCGGGTATTCGTTCACCGACGTGAATGTTGCTCCGGGTGCGAGCTACTACTACTACCTGGTTGACATCGACACGAGCGGCGAGTGGACGGCACACGGGCCTGTATCGGCGAGGCTGCCGATGGCTCTCAGAGTGATTGAGCTGCCAACTGCCAACAGCCGACTTTCAACTGTCAGCGCTTTGATAGGAGGGAGGTAATGATGAAGACGAACACGACCTACGAGGCGCCGAAAGTAGTAACGTTGGATAACGCGATGCTGATGGCCGCGCTTGGTCCGAGCATTTCTTGCACGGGCTTTGGCGGAGCAGTAGGCGGCAGCGGCTGCTAACTAATGTGATTAGTATTCATCTGGGGCGCCGCATAGCATAATAGCGCAATAGCACCCAGGTGGTGGCTGAGGGGCGGGATTCTCCCGCCCCTTTTTTTTGTTGTGCTTTGGCGAGGCAGGCACTATCCCGGATAATTCGCAGACGTGATCCTTGGAGATGTCTTGCACGTTGTAAGGAGGCCGTCAAATAAGTCGGGTCCGAGGTTGTGTAGGGGCGGGGCTTGTCTCCGCCCATCTATATATTCGGGCAGACACAAGGCCTGCCCCTACATGTGGCATACCCCGCTGCGTCATCCCCGT
>Ga0307380_10001609_pt1 | contig 32915 bp, 33 predicted proteins | sample UN3MG_FD_202239 | JGI IMG/M metagenome (GOLD analysis project Ga0307380, IMG submission 202239) | Soil microbial communities from Risofladan, Vaasa, Finland - UN-3 | ecosystem: Environmental > Terrestrial > Soil > Coastal area > Acid sulfate soil | place: Finland: Risofladan, Vaasa | collected...
TTGAGAGTAGTACTGGAGTAAGATTTACCTCTTGCCAGTTTTATGACGATAGAGAAACACCGTTACAAGACTGGGGAATTTTAACTGAAGGCACAGCATCTATCGAAATAATAAATTGTAAACTTTTGCCGAATGGAACAGGTGCGATATATGCTGATACTGAGACAGTAATTACAGAAAAAATATTGGCCAAATTTTAGCAGCTTTAGGGAGAGCTAGACAATTTTAAAGCCCTTTTGCATTTTACTTAAGGACTTTTTTCTTTTAAAGAAAAGAATATATTATGCGCCACTTTTTCCAACTCTACCTTCATTCCGGAGAGTTCTTTTTTAACTTCTGAGAATCGTAAAGAATAATATTCTCCATTTTGCTGATTGAGTGTGGTAATAGTGTTATTTATTTCTTTGGTATTCTCTAAGATCTGTCGATAACCATCTTTCTGAGCAGTTACTATCTTCTGCATAAATCTATCAATACGAAAGATGAGCAGTATCGATAGGGCAATAGGGAACCCTTGATTGGCGATTATATCTAAACATATTTTTATATCCATATATAAATTCTCCAATTGACCAATTTGTCATTGTGAAGGAGTTTCTCCTTCTGTCATTATGAGGGAGTGAAACGACCGAAGCAATCTCTACTTGCAACTTGCAACTTTTTTAAAACTAAAGTCTAAAACCTATAAACTATTATATTTGACATTTCCCATCTTTTTGTAATATAATTTATTCAAGTTCATATCCTGAACATACAATTTCTTCCTCACCCTTGATGGGGGAGGACTAAGGTGGGAGTGAATTTTCACTTAGAATATATCACTCAAAAAGAATTTAATAAAAAACATGAAAAAGCAAAGAAAATTGCCTAACAAATAAATGGTTTAATGAATTATTTGAAAAATAATGATAAAAAATATACTAAATGGTTTTAATGATTTTAATCAGTAGATAAGCAGATTAGTAGATTATAAGATTGAATAATTATTAACCTTCAATCTAGCCAAAGCAAAATCTTTAGGCTTTACCTACGAGGAAGTTGGAATAAAATAAAAATAAAATATGAGGAAAATATTTATATTTTTAAACTCTTTTAAAAAAATATGAAAACTTGAATATATAATCTATAAATCAAAGGACTATAAATTATGGAGATTCATAAACAAAAAATATGTATTATTGGCTTAGGCTACATTGGCTTACCTGCAGCAGCTATGTTTGCAAGCAATGGGTATAAAGTAATAGGAGTAGATATAAACAATAAAGTTATAGAAGCATTAGAAAAAGGGGAAGTAATTATAGAAGAACCTTATCTAAAGAATATGGTTAAACAAGAAGCAGCTTCAGGTAATCTAATTGCTTCTAAAGAGCCTCAGGAAGCAGATGCCTTTATTATTGCTGTCCCTACTCCCTTAACTAAAGATAAAAAAGCAGATATGAGTTTAGTAAAAAAAGCTACAGAAAGTATTGTACTTTTTTTGAGAAAAGGGAATATAGTAGTTTTAGAATCCACTTCTCCTACTGGAACCATTAAAAATATGATTATTCCAATTTTAAAAAAGAGCGGCTTAAAGATTGGGGAAGAATTGTATGTAGGTTATTGTCCTGAAAGGGTTTTACCCGGGCAAATTCTATTTGAATTAGTGGATAACAACAGAATTATTGGGGGAATAAATAGAAAATCTGCAGAAAAGATAAAAAATCTATATCAAACTTTTGTAAAAGGTGAAATATATTTTACTGATACCACTACTGCTGAGATGTGTAAGCTAGTGGAAAATACTTATCGAGATGTAAATATTGCCTTTGTTAATGAATTATCCAAAATTTGCGAGAACATAGGGGCAAATATATGGGAAGTAATAAAATTATGTAATAAACATCCACGAATAAATATTCATCAACCAGGTCCAGGTGTAGGAGGGCATTGCTTAGCAGTAGACCCTTGGTTTATAGTAGAGAGAAATCCAGCATTAGCCCGAATAATCAAAATAGCACGAGAGACTAACGATAGTATGCCCCAGTTTGTTTTTAATAAAATTGAGAACATACTGAAAAATGTTAAAGGCACAAAAAAAGTAACTATATTAGGCATAACCTATAAAGCAAACATTGATGATACAAGAGAAAGCCCCGTTATTAATTTAATTAAACTCTTAAAAGAAAATAATTATAAAATATCTGCGGTAGATCCTTATGTTAAGGAATTTAAATATAAAGTGGAAACCATATTAGAGGCAGCCAAAGATAGTGACTTAATAGTATTAGCAGTAAATCATAAAGAATTTAGAGAATTAGATTTTGATATCCTCGCTAAAAAGATGCGGAATAAAATTATATTAGATACTCGAAATTATTTCGATAAGAATATTATAGAAAGTAAAGGATTTAAATATTATTTGCTGGGAAAAGCTAATGATTGATTTAAAAATATATTTAAAAAAAGCAATAAAGTTACCTCCTAAAACAATAATAAAAAAAATACATCGAAGAATAGATAATAAAATTTATTATTCTATGCGAGCAAAAAGAGTTGCAAAAAATCCTATAGATATTGATTCAAACATATTCGAAAAATTTGAACCCGCTATAAATTTTTTATTTGATATAAATAATAAAAAAGAATATTTTATCCAAGAGCTAAAAAAATCAGGGAAAGAAGAACAAATAATTAACCAAGCGAACAAGATATGTAATCATATTTTTAATCTGTTAGGTTCAGGGGATATTAATTTAGGAAAAGAAATCAAATGGAGTGAAGATTTTAAATCTGGTTTTATCTGGGGAAATAAATTTTATAAAAATATTAAAACGGTTGATTTAAATAATAATGCTGATGTGAAGGTTCCCTGGGAACTTTCCCGTTTTCAGCATATTCCAACTCTTGGTCAGGCATATTTACTTACTAATAATTTGAAATGTGCTTTAGAATTTAAAAATCAAATTGAGGATTGGATTACAAAAAATCCTGTAGAAATGTCGGTTAATTGGACTTGTGCTATGGAGGTGGCAATTAGAGCTTGTAATTGGATAATAGGTTATTATTTTTTTAAAAATTGTCCTAAGATTGATAAAGAATTTTGGATTAAATACAATAAAGCGTTATATTTACATGGAAAATATATATTTGAAAATTTAGAAAAAGCAGAACAATATAACGGGAATCATTATTTATCAGATTTAGCCGGGATTATATGGTTGGGTTTGTATTTTAAAAATTTTGAATATGATAAAGAAGATGCCAAAAATAATCCTAAAATATGGCTTAATTTTGGCTTAACAGAATTTGAAAAGGAGATGAAGAATCAAGTTAATCCAGACGGAACGGATTATGAAGCTTCAACCGCTTATCATTGTTTGGTTACAGAATTATTTTTGTTTACGTCAATATTATGCTCAAAAAATAATATTACCTTCTCTAAAAAATATATGGATAAATTAGAAAAAATGGTTGATTTTATAATGAATATCACTAAGTCCAACGGATATATTCCTCTACTAGGAGATATGGATAGCGGACGATTTATTATCTTATCTGATTATAGAAACTTAGATAAAAGAGATTTTAGATACTTAATAGCTTTAGGGGGAGAATATTTTAATCGTAGTGATTTTAAATTTTATTCTTCTAATAATAATCTAACTTTCTTTTGGTGTTTTGAAAATATTCCTAAAATAGAAATAAAGGAAAAGCAATTAATTAATTTGAAATCCAAAGCATATAAAGATGGTGGATATTATATTTTAAGAAATGATAAAATATATTTAATTATAAAATGTGGTCCGAATGGGATGAATGGGAATGGAGGGCATACCCACAACGATCAGCTTAGTTTTGAACTAAATATCTCCGGTAAAGATTTTATTATTGATCCAGGTACCTATGTTTATACTGCTGATTATAAATTGAGAAATTTATTTAGAAGCACTTCTATCCATAATACTGTACAAGTTGGGAATTTCGAGCAAAATACTTTTGAAGAGAAAGAATTATTTAGAATAAACAATGAAACTAATGCTCAGCTAATAAATTTTAATAATAACTATTTTAAAGGCCTACATTATGGATATAAGAATAAAGCAGGAATTATCGCAGAAAGAGAAGTCAAATTAGAAGATAATAAGATTATTATCACTGATTTTATTATAAAAAATACCGGTAGCATAGAATATAAAAATTTTATCTGGTTTCATTTAGATAAAGAGGTAGAAATAGAAAAAAAACATGAGTATATCATCCTAGCTAATGATAATGTAAGAATAAAATTATTTAATTTACAAAAAATTGAATACAAAATTGAAAAATCTTGGATGGCAAAGGAATATGGCATCAAAGAGGAAACTAAAGTAATAAATTGTGAAATAAAAAATTCTATATGCAATACTATTATTGAAATATTATAACTGGAGGGTTTTTGTGAAACAAGTTTTAATAAAAAAGGGTAAAGCTATAATTGAAGATATACCAGCACCTATGGTAAGCGAAGGAAATGTTTTAGTTAAAGTTGCCTATTCCTGTATTAGTGCAGGGACGGAAATGGCGGGATTAAAATCTTCCAGTGAAAATTTACTTTATAAAGCTATCCATCAACCACAAAATATTAAAAAAGGTTTAAACTTAATAAAGCAAAAAGGTATATTGAAGACCAAAAACATTTTAAAAAGCACATTTGAATCAGGCGCACCTACCGGGTATAGTGCCTCTGGTGTAGTAATAGAGATAGGCAATAAAATTAAAGATATAAAAATAGGAGACCGGGTAGCCTGCGCTGGAGCAGGTTATGCTAATCATGCGGAATATATTGAAGTATCTAAAAATTTATTAGTAAAAATGCCAAAAGATTTGAGTTTTAAAGAGGCTTCTACTGTTACTATGGGAAGTATAGCTATGCAAGGGGTTAGAAGGGCTGAAGTTAAATTAGGCGAAAATATTGCAATTATTGGAATGGGTATTCTAGGACAAATAGCATCTCAGATTGTAACTGCTGCTGGAGCACGGGTTGTAGCTATCGATTTAGATAATCGAAGGCTTGCCATTGCCCAAACAAATGGAGCAAGATATGTTTTAAATTCTACTAAAGAAAATATAGTAGAGGAAGTAATTAAAATAACTGAGGGCTATGGAGTAGATTCAGTGATAATTACTGCTGCTACTACATCTAAAGAACCTTTAGCACAAGCTTTTCAAATGTGTAGAAAAAAGGGCAAGGTTATTTTGGTTGGAACAGTAGGTATGGAAATAAATCGGAAAGATATGTATAAAAAAGAGTTAGATTTTTATATATCTACTTCTTATGGTCCAGGGATATACGATCCTAATTATGAAGAAAAAGGAATGGATTATCCTTATCATTATGTCCGTTGGACAGAAAATAGAAATATGCAGGAATACCTTAAAATGTTAACCGAAGGCAAGATACAATTAAATAATATTATAGAAAAAGTTTATAAAATTGAAGAAGCGACTCAAGCCTACCAAGAATTTGAAAAGGTAGAAGATAAACCTCTAATAGTTTTATTAAAGTATAAACAAGATGTAGAAAAAAAGATAAATAGAAGAGTAGAAATTAATTCCCAATTTAAATTAAAAAGTGAAAAAATTAAAGTTGCTCTGATTGGAGCAGGTAGCTTTGCAAAAGGAGTGCATCTTCCTAATTTAGAAAAATTAAATGATTTTTACGTTATTTATGCTGTTATGAGCAGAACTGGCAGTAATGCTACCTCTATTGCCCGACAATATAAAGCAAAATATGCTACCACTAATTATCAGGAGATATTAAATGATTCAGATGTAGATATGGTAATGATCTGTACGCGGCATAATCTTCATGCTCAATATTCTATAGAGGCGATGAAAAAGGGGAAAGCGGTCTTTGTAGAAAAACCAATGGCTTTAAATAAAGGAGAGATGAAAGAAGTATTTAAAACCATTCAGGAAACTGGAGTACCCTATCTGGTTGGTTTTAATCGGAGATTTTCTAAGTATGCTGCCACGATTAAAGAGTACCTTACAGAAAGAATAAATCCTGTGATTATAAATTATCATATAAATGCCGGTTATATTCCTTTAGGCTATTGGGTCCATACTGAAGAAGGTGGGGGGAGGATAATCGGAGAAGCTTGCCATATATTTGATTTGTTTAATTATTTTGTAGATGCAGAGATTGAATCTATTTCAGTAAACAGTATAAATCCAAAGACTGAAAATATATCCTCCCGAGATAATGTTGTAGTAACTTTAAAATATAAAGAGGGGAGTGTTTGTACCGTTACTTATACTACCTTAGGAGATAAATCCTATCCCAAAGAAACTTTAGAAATATATTTTGATAATAAGATGATTACTATGAATGATTATAAAAATTTAAAAAGCTACGGAATAAAAATAGCTAATATACATAGCAAACTTTCTGAAAAAGGTCACTATGAAGAACTAATTGCCTTCGCTCAAGCAATAAAAGATGGAAAAAATTATCCTATTCCTCTATGGCAAATTGAACAGGCCACTAAGATTAGTTTTGCAGTTGAGGAAGAAATAAAGAAATGAATAATTTGTTATCGCCTAATTATACAAAATATGTTTAATCTAAATAATATAAAAGATTTTATAATTATAATATCACTTTGTGATATATCTTAAGGAGTGAAATTGTTAAAAAGTATTTATAATCTAAGTCCTCATTTTGTTAAAAGTATTAGTAGAAAACTATATTCAAAATTTAAAAAACCAATATGGAAGAATCCAGTATTTCTAAAATGGTATAATTTTCTTCAAGAATCACAATGGTGGAGCAGAGAAAAATTAGAAGAATATCAGATGCAGCAACTTAGCAAGCTTTTAAACCATACTTATGAGAATGTGCCATATTATAGAAGAGTATTTGACGAAAGAGGTTTAAAACCAAAAGAATTTCAGAATTTGGATGATTTGAGGAGGTTGCCACTTTTAAATAAGGATATTGTTAGAGAAAATTTAAAAGATTTAATTGCTAAGAATATTTCAGAAGAAAGTATAGAATATGTTACTACAGGAGGTTCTACTGCTACCCCAACAAAATTTGCGATTCTTAAGCGAGATACTGAAATTAAACGTTTAGCTTTTGAGTGGCGTTATTGGAATTGGATGGATTATAAATTTGGTGACAGATGTGCCATTTTACGAAGTAATATTGTGAAAAAAAAGAAAGATGGTATGGATGATTGGTGGGAATATGATAGAAAAAACAATTATCTAATTCTCTCCACATATGATATGACACCAGAAAATTTATCACATTATTTAGAAAAAATTGAAGAATTTCGTCCAAGGAGCATTCGAGCATATCCTTCAGCTATTGAGGTTTTAGCTCGGTTTATTAAGAAAAAAGGACTTGATGTGAATCAAGATAAATATTTGAAAGGTATTTCGACTACTTCTGAAACTCTTTTTCCGGGTCAAAGAGTATTAATTGAAGAAACTTTTAATTGTCCGGTATTTGACAAGCTTGGACATACAGAGTTAGCAGTTATTGCTGGAAATTGTAAAAAGAGGGAAGGATATCATATTTCCCCAGAATATGGAATAGTTGAATTGATTGATAAAGAAAATCAACTAATCAGAGGATTTAATGAAATTGGCGAAATTGTGGCTACTGGGTTTATTAATTTAGCAATGCCATTAATTCGTTATAGGACAGGTGATTTAGCCTCTTGGGAAGAAAAAGAATGTGGTTGTGGTCGAAAATTACCATTACTTACTAATCTTCAAGGACGAGTTCAAGAATTGATTGTTACTAAAGATGGGGGCCTAATAACGCTTACCAATTTTATATGGCCACAGTCAAGTCTTTTAGATAATGTTTATCAATTTCAGTTTTATCAAAATAAGCCGGGTGCAGTCTTGGTTAGAATAGTTAGAAAAGCAAATTATACCAAGGCTGACACTAAAGCTCTTTTACAAGATTTTAAAGAGCGGATAAAAGAAAGAGCGGATTTTAAAATAGAATTCGTTGGAGAAATTCCGCGTACTTCTCGAGGGAAATTTAATTATTTAATTCAAAAACTAAATATAGAAAAATTTTTTTAAGTAAAATTGAAAATTTGCCAATTGAATTGGATGATATGGTGTAAACAGCTAATTTGACATTATTAATAAATAAAAGCAATTAATAATAAATAACAAAATTTCCTAGTGGGACGCCTTCGTTACAAATATCAAATGACAAATATCAAAATATATAAATTCTAAGGTTTTAGATTTGAGCTTTGCTTTTTGGGTGTTCTCTGATATTTTGATTTTGTATTTGTTTTTCTTAAGATTAAAACAAAGAAAGTGAGGTCTCTAATTGAGAATATGAAGAATAAACTTATTATATATGGAAAACTTCCACCCCCATTTGGAGGTATTTCAGTTCATTTAAAAAGGTTTATAAAATATTTAGATGATTCTAAAATAAATTTTGTTTTTTTGCAATCAAATAATGTGTATAGGAAGCATATGTTTAGAAATTTATTTTTTAGCCAGATAAATTTTCAAAAAAATATCATTCATCTACATGGTTTTCAAAAAGGGAAGACGTTACTTTTTTTGTTATTTTTAATGCTATTTTTTAATAAAAAAGTTATTGTTACAATTCACGATGATCGCTTTTTATTAGATTATAATTCATTAAAAAATATTCAAAAAATAATTGCTAAAATTTTCTATTCTAATATTTCACATATTATTTCAGTAAATTCAGACTCTAAATTCGTTTTTATACCTAACAATAAAATCTTTGTTATTCCTGCCTTCATCCCTCCTACTTCTGATGAAATTGACATTAAGCAATTACCTGAGTTTTTTCATAAAATCAGACACAAACACAAATTTTTAATTACAGCCAATGCTTTTAGAATTTCTTTTTATAATAATGAAGACCTCTATGGAATAGATCTATCAATAGAATTAATGAAACTATTAATTGATAACGGCTATAAAGATATTGGCTTTATTTATGTTATTCCTGATATTGGTGATTATGATTATTTTAAAAAAATGCAAAACTTAGTTAAAAAATATACTCTTGAAGATAACTTCTATTTTTACACAAAACCTGTTGCTTATCCTGCTGTGATAAATATGTGCGATCTGTTTATCCGACCCACTAATACTGATGGCGATGCTCTTTCTATTAGAGAAGCATTAACATTACAAAAACCCACAATTGCCAGTGATGTGTGTAAACGACCGGAGGGTACTATTATTTTTAAAAATAGAAACATTGAGGATTTGTATATAAAAATAACTGATGTGATTAATAACCATGATGAATATAGAACAAAAATTAAGAACATAGAATTTGAAGATAATGCTGAGAAAATCCTGGAAGTGTATAAGAAGGTGCTGAATGGGAAATAAATGGAAAAACAATGCCGATTCACCTGTCCTTTTTTTCATTGATGATCTTGCTAATAAATGAGTAGATATAAATAATGATGGAAAAATTAAACCGGAAGGGGATTGGGGTTACGCTGGATTTGATGAAAATGGTGCATTCCATTTTTTAAAAAAAGAGATACTCTCTGTAAATTATAAAATAAAAACTACATTTTTTGTGCTGACTGGAAAGCGTACCGATATTATTACTAATAGCAAGATAAAATCTATTACCAAGCCAATTGATGAAACTAATAAAAGTAAAGATTTCTTTAAAACATTACACAAGGATGAGCGCTTTGAAATTGCTTACCACGGAACTACTCATGGAGTGCCGGGAAAAGCAGCAAAAGATTTTATACAAGAATGGTTATCATATAAATCCCTTGATGAAGCATTAGCAACTATTAAAAGAGGAAAAGAAATACAAAGATGCTATTGGAGTTTTCCCAAATGGTGGAAAGTATTGTGGTTATATTTCCAATGAATTTTCAGATGAAAGCATTGATAAATCAGTTTTTAAATGGTGGTGCAGATATTATAACAGGGCTGTTATAGATGGATGTAGTAAAACCGAATTTTGTGGTAGAGATAAAAATCCCTTTTCTTCTTTTAATGTGAAATTTTTTGGAAAAAATAAAGTAGTTGATATTACCACAACAATATCAGGAAGTTTATTACACTCTTTCTTCAGACCAACCAAAGGCATTAAAGGAATATTAAAGAAAATATTAAAGCCATTAATAATTAGATGGAAACTAAAAAAAATTGATTATTTATTAAAGAACAATTTGGTTATTTCTTATTCAAGAGCACATAAGTCCATCGAGGGAAGACGGTAAAAGGCAAACACCCAATATATTTGATGATAAGGAGAGTTTAAAAACAATTTTTAAGTATTTAAAAAAGAAAAACCTCTGGTACTGCACCGGTTCTGAACTGGCGGAATGGGTAAAAGGAAAATAGGATGTATGTAAAAGCAATTACAACTGATAAAGAATTTAGTTCTGTAAAAAATGAATGGATTGATTTCGAGAAAAAAGTGGATAATAAAAATATTACTTCGTCCTATCTTTGGCAGAGAACCTGGTGGAAACATTTTGGTCATATTGATAATAACAAATATAGATATGATAAAAAATTATCTATTCTTTTCTTATATAACGAAAAAAAAGAACTTCGTACTATTGCTCCTTTTTGTATTGTAAAAAGAAAGTTTAAAAAGATATTCCATTATACGATTGTTGAATTTATTGCCCAGCAGTGGGGAGCGACTTATTTAGACTTTGTTTCTTCTGATTTATTAAAAAATGAATTCGATTATGTATTTGATTGGCTTAAGAAAAATAGGAAATATGATTTAATTCATTTACGCTATATTCCGGAATTTACAAGTAATTTCGATTTAAAAAGTGAAAATGCAACTGTATTATCAGTATGTCTAGAGTTAGAGAAACTGAATTATGAAAATATAAGAAAAAATTATTCTAGAAATACGATAAACAATATAAAAAAGTTATAATAAAATATTAAAAAACAAGATAGTTTTTGATAAGATAGATTCGCATGAGTTTGACGATAATTTATTGTGTGTAATTATAAAAGTATCAAAAACAAAATTATTAGATAATAAGCATTCAATTTATGTGGATAAAATAAAAGAAGTATTTATTAAAGAAATATATAATAAAATGAATTTTAATTGTAACGGGATATATTTTAATAAGAAATTAGTGGCATATAGAACAAATACGATTTACAATAAAGGAAAATATTGTTTTGATGCAGCGTTTTCTAGAGAATTTAGGAAATACAACTTAGGAATTCTTTCTGTGGATTTTAGTATTGAGGATTCTTGTAGTAAAAAATTGGTTTATCAATGCGAAGGCACTGGTATTGATTCATATAAATTGAAATTCACCAAAAAAGTCTGTAAAATATATAATGTTTTATACAAAGGAAATACTCTAAAAAGTGGTATCATTTATAAAACGAATTTATCAGTGAATACACATATTGAGAATAATTTTTTGAAAGAATTAAATGAAAAAATACCGCAGGGAAAATTTAATTAATGAAGAAAGATTTATTAACATATGGATTAGGCGCTGTATTATTAAAATTTATATCCTTTCTTTTAATGCCGATATATGCTAGCCGTTTCAGTACTGCAGACTATGGTGTATTAACATTTTTACAACTTTTTGCAACAATATTGGAATGGTTTTTGGGTTTGCAGATATTTTCAGGTATGTGGAGATATTATTATGAGTTAGATGGAGATAATCAAACAAAACTTGTAAAATCTTCATTTGGTTTTAGTGCAATTATTAATTTTGTTATATTAACTCTTGCTATTATTATTATACAGTTTCCTATTATTAAAAACTTAGGTTATAATTATTTATTAACCATAGTTCTTGCTACTTCATTTGTTGGTTATTTTGAAAATCAGGGTGTATCAATTTTAAGATTACAGAGAAAAGCGACTGCTTTTTTAAAATTAAATGTCAGTCATGCTCTTTTGTATTCTATTTTAGTAATTTTATTTGTTGTTGTTTTTCGACAAGGTATAGCTAGCGTATTTTATGGTCAATTAATAGCCGGTATATTTCTATTTGTAATTTTCTTTTTCTTTATGGGAAATTCTAAATATCTTTCTTTTTCTTATAATAAAGAACTTACAAAAAAAATGCTAACATTTTCAATACCTTTAATCCCGGCTAATTTAGCAATGTGGGTTTTAAATTCATCAGATAATTTTTTTATTAAACATTTTTATACAATGTCGGATGTGGGAACTTATGCATTTTCATATAAAATTGTAATGCTTGTTCAAGTATTATTAGTTATACCTTTAAATCAAGCATGGATACCTTTTGTTTTTAGTAGAATAAAAGAAACAGATTTTATTAAAAAAAAGATAAACCAAATGTTGCAACTATTTTTTGCTGCTGGTTTTATTCTTATCATTTTCTTATCGTTTTTTACAAAAGATATTCTTTCTTTATTTGCGAAAGAAGGATATTTAGAAGGAACAAAAATTATTTTTGTAGCGGGACTTTCTTATATTATGTATGGTGGCTGTACATTAATGTCTGTTGGTTATCATATTGCTGAGAAAACAAAATTACTTCCTAAATATTTTGTTTACGGTGCTATTACAAACATTATTTTAAATTATTTTTTTATAAAATGGTTTGGTATAATGGGGGCAGCAATTGCCACTTTTCTTTCTTTTTTTCTAATATTTTTACTTTATAATTTGAATATAAATAAATACTTTCCTTTGAAGATTTCGTATAAGGCCATTATATCTATTTTTAGCGTTGGTTTTATTGTATACTTTTTGTCTTTATTGATAAATAAATTATACATAAATTATATTGCAATATTTTTTAAAATATTTCTTCTTTTTCTTTATATTTGGTTATTATATATAATTTTAAGGAGAAGTGGTGCATTAACAGAGAGTTTTAGAGAAATTTACATAAAAATTAAGAATATATTAATAATTGGAGAAAATTTCTATAAACTATCAAATCCGGTTAAAATTAATAATTTTAGAGGTATTGATAATAAATATGTTATTAAAATAGTTTCAAATGAAGATGAAAATTTATTAAAAGAATATTCAGATAAAAATAGATTGAAAGATCATTTTGAAAGAAATATCAAGCCAAGATTAAAAGAGCAAAAGAAATATATTGGAATTGCTGTTATTGATAAATTGAAAAATAAATTATCATATTTGTGTTGGATTTCTTTTAATAATGAAATAGATACTGGAATGCATTATAGATTTAAACTAAAAAATGATGAAGCATATTTTTTTGATAATGATTGTGTTTCAGAATATAGAAGGCAAGGATTACATCAAAAATTAATGCAAGAAAGAATTAATTATTGTATTAATAAAGGCATTAAAAATATATACATAGCAATATATAGAAATAATTATAAAGAAAAAAATAATTTGAAAAAATTTGATTTTAAAATTTATAAGAGAATTTTTTTGATTAAACCTTTTAAGAGATTAATTGCTTTTTAAAATATCTTATGTTGGTTAACGAATAATGAGAATAATGAAACTAAAAAGTATATTTAAGCCAAAAATTATATAAAGAAGAAAAAATCTGTTCACAAGAAATTAACTGTAAATAAATTGATCCGGAAGTGGAGAATACAACAGAGCATGCCTATGTGTGTTTTCGTTCAATAACGACTTTTTACTTAAGGAATTTGAGCTTGATGAGCTTTAAGCGGTGTGAGAATTTAAGAGTTATATTTTTATAAAAAGGAAATTATGGATTTGAGAACAACCTTGAAATTGGAATTTTATAGAGGAAGTCATGAAGTAGGAATATATTCGGCAAGTTATGCAGTTTCCGAAAAAAGCGTTATGCTTCTTGCCACATTATTTCTGCTAGCCTCCGAACCAATTTCAATAAATATATGGGAAAAGGAAGGTGAGAAAAAAAGCCAAGCATTTGTGAGTAAACTTACTCGATATTATCTTATTGTTTGTTTTCCGGCAATGATAGGTCTGCGGGTATTGGCCAGGCCAGTTATTGAAATCCTTACAGCCCAGGAATATTATGAGGGGTATAAAATAATCCCCTTAGTTAGCTTAGGAGCATTTTTTTAGGCCTTCAACAAAGATTTCAGGTAGGACCTGTTTTTTACAAGAAAACAAATGTTGTAATGCATCCTATTATTGCCTCTGGCCTATTGAATTTAGGACTTAACTTTTTACTAATTCCTAAGTATGGTTATGTAGCTGCAGCAATAACGAATTTAATTTCTTATATTTTTTTTCAAGAAAAATATCCATTTGGGAATTTCCCTTTAAGTCTTTAGTCAAAGTTGTTTATGCTTTAGGAATAATGGGAATAGTGATATATTATATGGGCAATAGCTTGACCTCATTAAATTTGTTAAACTTAATCTTAAATATAATTATTGGAGTAGTGGTTTACTTGCTAACGCTCTTTCTGTTACGTGAATTTAAGCCAAGTGAAATTCAAGCAGTGTTAGATTTTAGGGATTATATTTTCGCTAAACGGAAGTTATGAGTTTGAGAATAATTTTGGAAAATATTTTAAAATATCTTCCTAAATCGGAAGTAAAAAAGTTATTCGTATGATTTATGTATTGATTCATGATTTTTTATTTATATTATAATTTGTGTTATATAAATAGATCTTTATTTTTAAATAATTAGAGGGTGAGTATAATTTGGGGAAAAAGGATATACTTTTAATAATGTGGGGAGATATCCCAAAAAGGTAATATTGCCAAAATGACATATAATTTACTGATAAATAGGATATTAAAAATTAGAAGAACATGGAAGCTAAAAAATGAAGATAGCTTATATTAGAACACAATTTTGGTTTAATTTAAAAAGTGGAGGTTCTGTTGGGCATACTCTTGGAGTTCTTAATGGTTTTATACAAAATAACTGCCAGGTAAAGGTTGTTAGTAATGAAAAATTTTTAGAAATAAATGATTTTGACTATTTTATTATTGAGCCTAAAATAAAAAAACCATCTTCTTTAGGAGAACTTTTTTATAATTTTTACGCACAAAAAGAATTTAAAAAGGAAATTTTAAAATTCAAGCCAGATTTTATCTATCATAGATACACTGGCTACACGTTTTTTATTGCTCAAATTGCCAATAAACTACATATTCCTCTGATTCTTGAATTTAATAGCTTTGAGACTTGGAATACTAAATATTGGGAAAAAAGTAGAAGTTTCTTAAAAGAATTTATAAAAAAATATTTACTATATAACATAGTAAAATGGATAGAGAATTATAATTTAAAGAGAGCTTTTCTAATAACAACTATTTCTCAGCCATTAAAAGAGGACTTATTAAAATTAGATATCCCTGAAGAAAAAATATTGGTTAATCCGAATGGGGTTGATTTAAAGAAATTTAATCCAGAAATAGAAAATAATATAGAGGTAAATGAGTTAAAGCAAAAACTGGGCATAAATTATAATGAATTAGTAATCGGTTTTTCAGGAACTTTTAGCCCGTGGCATGGTATTCCTCAATTAAAAGAAGCAATTGATATTATTTTAAGCGAAAACTTAGTTAACCAAATTCATTTTTTAATTATAGGTGAAGGAACATTAAGAAATGAAATGATAAAAAAACTTAAAAAGTATAAGAATGTTAATTTCACAGGAACAATTCCCTATTCTGAAATACAAAATTATTTAGCTAACTGTGACATTTTGATTTCTCCTCATTGTCCCCAAGTAGATGGTAAAGAATTCTTTGGCTCTCCTACTAAACTTTTTGAATACATGGCTATGAAAAAGGGAATTGTTGCAAGTAATTTAGGACAGATTGGGGAAATTTTAAAAGATGGGCAAACAGCTATTTTAGTTAAGCCGGGTAATGTAAGAGACTTAGTAAGAGGAATAAAACTTCTTTCAGGTAGCTCAGAATTAAGAAAGCGTCTTGGTGAAAATGCAAGAGAGGAAGTCATAAAAAAATATACTTGGGATAAGCATGTGGAAAGGATAATAGAAAAATTGGACATGATAATAAAATGTAATTTCCTTTAATAATTAATTCTTTATAGTTGGAATATGAATTTGATATTTCTTTTGGAAAAGATTTGAATTCTTAAGAAATTATACGAAATTCTAAATATCTTTCTTTTTCTTAAGTGAAGAATTTATCTCAGCTGATCTTAATAAAATTTGGAAACCAGATATTAATAACAATTTTAGGCAAAGAAGGGTGATTGTATTTTATAAAATTGTTTCATTTAGTATAGAAAAGAAGAAAAATGTTTTCCATAGCAATGGCAATAAAATATATATTTTTATTACCTGATTATTTAAAAGGGGATTTCTTATGTATATAAAACTGATATTAGTCGCAATTGGCATTACTATAGGATATAAGAATAGAGCAAACTTATTATATATATTATTTTTTGTACTTCCCTTCATATACTTAGGGCAATTGAAAGTAATTATTAATATTCATTTTGCTCACCTATTTTCATATTTATGTTTTATACCTTTAATATTGTTATTTGCCTTGGATCTAATCACAAAAAAATATAAAAAAGATTATTTTTTCATTTTTGCTGGTGTTATTGGTTTATATCTCTTTATTTTAACCAAATACCCTTTTTCATACAGACCAGATAAATTCGGGTTAATTAAGGACTTAACTATATGTATAACTATCTTTTTTTATGTTATATTTAATTTTAATAAGATTAAACCAAAGATATTATTTTTATTAACTAAAATAGTAATATTTATAGAGACATATATTGCAGTAAACCAATATAGAGGATTCAGTTTAACAGAAATTTTTCCATTTATTGAAATAGGCGTTAGTCAAAAAATAATGGAGGTAGGGAGCTTTTATAGAGCTACTGGAAGTATTTACGATCCTAATTATTATAGTTTATATATGGCAATTTTAGCTGCAAGTTTACTCTTTTATACTGATAAATTTAGTGGTAAGGTTTTTTTCTTTATAGCTTTGGCAGGGATAACTCTATCATTTTCCAGAATGGGAATAATTCTCATGATAATCTTATTAATTATTTATCTATCACAGAGAATCAGGTTAAAAAATGTTATAGTAATTTGTACTATATTATCTATAACGCTAACTGGTATGTATGTATTTAATTTTTTTGATAATTATCATCAGTATCCACTTGTTAATAATATTCTATATAGATTTGAGACAGGCGGTAAGTTTCAGTTAGATGTTATACATTACTATTTTAAAGATATCGTGAATATTTCTAATTTATTGTTTGGACTTGGCTTTCAAAATTTTGAATATGTACTAGCTGAACAAACTGGAATCTTTCAGGTTACACATAATCAATATATTCAGATGATAACTGATGTAGGAATTATTGGTCTAAGCCCTTTATTAATATTAATATTTATTTTTATAAAAAAATATAAACTTAAACTTTTATCTAAAAAAAATCCATTTTTATTTCCATTTATAATAATATTATTTGGAAATATGTTCTTACTTAACACATATGAAATATATATCTATTTATTTTGTGGGTTATATATAGGATTTATTATAGAAAAATTAAATAGAGAGGTAAAATCTTAAGTTTAAAAAAATGTTAACCAGCTAACTATTAGTTAAGAAAAAGGTTAATTATTATATTCTTAATAATGGCTAAAAAAAGAAAGGTTCTCATTTAGCAGGAATATTAAAGAGTCTAATAAGCAGCATTGTATAATAGACTTATTTAAAAAAAGGCAGTAATTGTGATGATGCCCGAATAATGAAATAGAGTTTCAAAGATATAATAAATTCCATTGGTGAAGTTACAAAAAATCTGTATTATTTACAGGGGAAAAATATATGAAAGTACTAATGATAATAATTACAGAAGGTATTGATTATGATGACCGGCTAAGAAAAGAGTGTGCTAGCATAAAAGCTCTAGGGAATATCCCTAAAATAGCAGCTTTGGAAGATGAAAACAAGCAAAAGAAAGGTGTTACAGATGAAGGTGTTTCATTTAATACCCTTTTTTTAATCACTCGGAAGGTTCTACCTCATAAGAGATTTTTAATAATTAAGGCATTTGAAATATATATAAAATTTTTAATAATAATACTATTTTCAAGATCAAATGTTATTTGGTTGCATAATATTGAAATGGCTGGTTTAATACCATTTTGTTGGACGTTGAAAAAAATTGGTTTCATTAATAAATTAATTTGGGATCAACATGAACTTCCAGCTAATAAATTTTTTTTCAATAAGTTTATTAAAAAACTGTTTATTTTTTTAATAAATGCTTGTGAAAGTATTGTTGTCGCAAATAAAGAAAGACGCGATTTTTTATTTAAGCAACTAGGCAAAAAAAATCTTAATTCTCAATTTCATGTTATTGAAAATTATGTAGACCAGAGATTTGCATCTCTACCTAAAGGAGTTTTACCGGAAGAGGTTAAAGAATGGCTAAAGGGAAAACCATACCTGCTAGCCCAAGGAGGGGCCAATCCCGATAGGCACTTAAATGAAGTTGTTGAAGCAATAATAAATATAGAAGGAATTAAACTTATTGTTGTTGGTCCGTATTCAGAGGAAGTAATTTATAAGCTAAAAAACAAATGGGGAGATATTATTTCAGAAAAAGTCTATTTCACAGGGTTCGTTCCCCAAAAGAAATTAGTTGATTTTATTGACCATGCAATAGTAAGTATTGTCTTGTACAAAAAGGATATTGATAATTGTTGGCTTTGTGCCCCTAATAGGTTATATCAAGCCTTAATTCGTGGGATTCCGGTTATAGTTGGTATAAATCCCCCTATGGCCAATTTGGTTAACAAATATAATTGCGGAGTAGTTTTAGCGGGTGATGGGAGTAATGTTGAAGATATAAAAAATGGTATTATAAAAGTAATAGAAAATCAAGCAGAGTTTAATGAAAACACAAAATATTGTTTAGATGATATATCTTGGGAATCTCAGATGCCTGTTTTTAAGAAAATTATGGAAACAAAAATGGTTAGCGGTGTATAATGAGAATAGCTTTTTTCCTTCCAAATGCTTTGGATGCTCGTTATAAAAGAAAGAGTAGATGCACTTGAAAAAAATGGTATTGAAGCTACTATTCTTGCTTTTAAAAGAGACTACTATCCTGGAAAATCATTTGATAATGACTATACTTTATTAGGTAATATTTCTCACGGTACAAGTGCGAAGAGTTTTACCGCAACGAATACCGCTCTTTTTCAGACGGCATGTTGGGGTGGATAAAGTATAATCATTGGTATAAGACCGAAGCATTCATCAGGGATTAGGCTGGATGTCTATCCCTGATTTTAAAAAACAGAAAGGCTCTCATTTAGCAGGAGTATTTCAGTCTAAAAATACGGGGACTTGAGTGTGAAGACTAAAAAAGAAACATAGAAGGCTATAATTAAAAATATTTTGAAGCTATAGAATAACTTTTTGATTCCTTTGTGAATTATCAAATAGTATTCGCAAAATATAGCAGAGAAAGCCGAAAAGGACGTTGTCAATATTGGAATAACCTAAAAGTAATATTACCTAAAAATTTTAAGACAAAAGAGTATATTGTTTGAGATGCTATTTTTAGGAATGATTCTTTTAAAAATGAAATTAAAGATAAATATTTATAAAGAAAATGAAAAAAAGAGGCTTCTGCGGTAAGTAAAGACAAATCATTATAAAATAAAAGAACAGGTCATTCAAACAGTAGACAAAGAAATTAGGAGTAACTTTAAACAAGTAAAAAATTGCCCAGATACAATAAAAAAATCGGCAAATATTGATGAAAACGTTGTACCGTATAATGTACTATAACATTGAGATGAAAGAAGCAGCGACCATATTAAGGCGTTTTATGATCTAAATAATGAAGAAAACTCTAATTTTAAAGGGGTTGAACCTATGCAAAAAAAAGTAGAAGTTTTAGTTGCGTGTATGCATCGCACAAATACATCGTTATATAATGAGATGAATATACAGACAGATGCTGTGATTATCAACCAGTGTGATAGATTTGAAAGAACTGTCTCGACAATAAATGGTAATGAACTCAAATTTTATTCATTTAACGAGCGTGGTGTAGGAAGAAGTAGAAACCACGCACTTATGAACTCATCTGCAGATATTTGTATGCTTGCCGATGAGGATATGATATATGTTGATGGTTATGAAAAGATTGTCTTGAGAGCATTTAAAAAAAATCCCAAAGCGGATATAATTTTATTTGAAATCGAGAGTTTGAATCCGGAGAGGAAATGTGCTGTTATAAAAAAAAATGCACGTATTACTCTATTTAATGGATTAAAATACGGTGCATGCAGGATTGCATTTAAGAGAGAAAAGGTTATACGTTCAAACCTTTGGTTTTCTTTGATGTTTGGTGGTGGAGCTAAATATTGCTCAGGTGAAGATTCACTTTTTATCTACGAGTGTATTAAAAAAGGATTGAAACTCTATACTTGCAAAGAAAAGATTGCTGACATAAAACAGGATACATCATCATGGTTTACAGGATATGAAGAAAAGTATTATAAGGATAAAGGTGCTCTTTGTGCTGCCATGACACCTAGATATTCTAAACTGCTTTCCATTATTTTTGCAGCTAAGGGGTATCAAGAGTATAAAAGCAAATACAAATTTACGCAGATAGTTAAATTAATGTTTGACGGAGTCGATGATTATTTGCAAAAATATAATGCATTTAAGATTTGAGTGAAATTAGTATATACTAAAAAAAGTATGACACTAAAGATTATATTCAAGCAAAATCAAATAAATAAAGTAGAATTAATTCTAGTATATATTAATAAAAATTATCAATAGGAAATTTAAACAAACAAAGAAGCAAAAAAATATCCCCACAATTTATTACAAACTGAAGATTTGTAAAATTTAGTAAAAAAAGTACAAATTATAAAGAATTTCTAAAAAATTGTATATGTAATGATAGATATGAATATTTTGAATTTTTAGTTAGAGTTTTTATCAATTTTTTATATTCCTGCATTATATAAAATTATTTATAGTGCAATAAAGAGGAGATATCATTATGGTAAATAAACTTATGAAAATATACGTATTTTTACCCATCACTCTACAAAATATAGCAGTTACTATGCAGGGTTTTAGATTTAAAAAACAGCGTTACGGAGTTAATTTCAATAAATTTGTTACTGAGTTAAATAAAAGTCAATATTTTGATAAAAATACCATTAAAGAGAACCAAAAAAAGAAATTGAAATATTTAGTAAAAATAGCTTACGATAAGGTTCCATATTATAGAAAATTATTTAGAAATCATCATTTAAAACCGTCAGATATAAGAGACATTGAAGATTTAAATAAAATTCCTGTATTGGAAAAGGAAACAGTTAAGAAGTTTGGAGATGAGTTTATATCAAAAGATTTTAATAAAAAAAATTTAGTAGCTTGTAAAACTGGTGGTACTACCGGAACTCCTTTAACTCTTTATTGTACAAAAGATGATTTAATGTATTTTTACGCCTTTATGGAAGCTAGGGTCAAACATTGGGCTGGAGTAAAATTTGGGGATAAGTTAGCTTCATTTCTTCACGGGATAGATGCATTTGTTCCGATATCTCAAATCAAACCGCCTTTTTGGAGATGGAATAAAGCAAACAATCAATTGCTTTTTTCTGTATTTCATATGAATGAAAATTATTTAAAATATTATGTAAAAAAGTATAATGAATTTCAACCTAAAATTTTACAAGGTTATACTTCGGCAATAGATATATTTGCCAAGTACATTTTAAAATATAAAATAAAAGTTTTTTCACCTAAAGCAGTTTTGTTAAGTTCTGAAACACTTTTTGACATTCAAAGAAGAAATATTGAAAAAGCTTTTAATAGTAAAGTATATAATGGGTATAGTGATTCATTAAATGGTGCATTGATTACTGAATGCGAAAAAGGTAGATTGCATATTAGTCCTGAATTTTCAATTGTAGAGTTCAAAAAAATCATGGGAACAGAAAATAAATACGAAATTATTGGTACAAATTTATATAATTTTACAATGCCATTATTAAGATATAGAACAGGCGATATTGTAACTTTAACAAATGAAACAAAATGTCCATGTGGAAGAAATTTTCCTTTAATAAAGAGTATTATGGGGAGAACGGATGACATGTTAATGACACCTGAAGGAAGTTATGTAGGTTCAGTTTCCATGAGTGTGGCCATTGAGTTAGTAAATAATATAAAAGAAGTTCAAATAATTCAAAATAAAATAGATGAAATTATTGTAAAAGTGGTTAAGCTTGAAAATTTCAATAAATATGATTTAAATTTATTAAAAGATAGGCTAAAAGAAAGGTTGGGTAATAAGGTTTCAATAAAAGTAGTCTTTGTAAATCAAATTAAGAGGACAAGAGCAGGTAAATTTAGATTTATTATTTCTAATATAATTGATAAATCAAAAATGTAAAAATATAAAGCTGAGTTACGGTTAGGAACTTATAAATAATACAAGTGGATAAAGTGCATAATGAAAAGATAGTAGAACATTGTCTAAGTTTTCCAAAAGATACAAAAGTTTTAGCGAAGATAGGAAGAGAAAATAATTCACCTAATAGTGTTAATTGAAGATAGAGATTATATTATTAAGAAAGAATTAAGGAAGGCTGCATAAAAAAAAGTCTAATATTATCTTGATTTTTTAAATGGGAAGGCCAATGGATGAAAATCATAATTAATGCAGATGATTTGGGCTATTCTATAGATAGAAACCAAGCTATATTTTCGCTAATGGAACACAATAGAATTACTTCAGCGACATTGATAGCAAATGGTAAGGCATTTTATGATGCTGTAAAGCATATTCTTAACTATTCAGATATGTCCTTTGGGATTCATCTAACGCTAACGGAATTTCCTTCACTAACACAACCTAATATTTTTTTTGAAACAAAACTAATTGACGATAAAGGTTTTTTCACAGATGAAATACTCAGGCTTCATCCCAGCTTAGTATTAAAAGATGCTATACTAAAAGAATGGGAACAGCAGTTTATTAAAATTGTAGACCATGGAATTCCAATTTCGCACATTGATTCTCATCAGCATATACATACAATTCCTTGGCTATTTACCACTTTGAAGAAGATTCAAAGGAAGTTTAACATTCGTAAGGTTCGTACAACAATGAATTGGTATTATCGGAAGGAATATAGACCTTCTCGTAAATTGCTCTTAAATAAAAAAGTGTGGCATTTTTTACTACGTAAGTTGTATTGCACGAATACAACGAATTATTTTACATCTTTTAGGTGGTTTTTACGAAGTTTACTTGATGGAGAAATAGATTCTCGGAGGTTTTCGGGAGTAGTTGAATTAATGTGTCATCCAGGAAATCCTCAAAATATAGAAGAAACTGAATTATTGTATTCGGACTGGATGTGCCAATTTCCATTTAACATAGAACTTATTTCATATAATCAACTTGAATTCTAGAAATTATTCATAAATTATAGAAACGCTATTAAAAAATTAGAAAATAAAAAATGAATTACTAAATTTTATTAATAATATTTGGAGGTATTATAAAAATAGCAATAATTGGCACTGGTTATGTCGGTTTAGTAACTGGAGTATGTCTGGCAGACTTTGGGAATAATATAATTTGTGCAGATAATGGTAAAGAAAAAATCGATATTCTAAATAAAGACCAATTGCCTATTTATGAATCAGGACCAAAAGAAATGCTAGAAAGAAATTGGCATTATAAGAGAATATAATTTACCATTGATATAAAATATGCAGTAAAAAATAGTGAAGTAATATTTATAACTGTGGGAACTCCGAAAAAAGAAGATGGTAGTGCAGATTTAAAATATATATTTGAAGCGGCAAAAGATATCGCCTGTCATATGAATGATTATAAGGTAGTAGTTGATAAATTTACTGTTCCTATCGGGACTGGTAAGAAAGTAAAAGAAATAATTCAGAATATTCTAAAGGATAGAAAATTAAATTGCAAATTTGACATAGTATCTAACTCAGAATTTTTAAGAGATGGTTGTTATAGAAGAATTATATTAAAAAGGAGCAAAGATAAAGGCTTTTGATCCCCAGTTAATGGAGGAAGCAAGGGGAAAATTAAAACATTTAAAAGGAATAATATTTTGTAAAGATGAATATGAAGTAATAGAAGAAGCAGATGCCCTGATAATAATTACCGAATGGAATCAATTTAGAAGTTTTGATTTTTCGAAAATTAAAAAAATAATGAAGGATCATTATATATCCAATCTTTGAAATATATATTCCAAAGAAATTATAGAAAAAGAGAATGGTTTTAAATACTTTTCGGTGGGGAGATAGGGAACTTAGAAGACCCAATAGGCTCCTAAGATAAGATAAGTCTACCCGATGAAAAGAGAGGGCGACTAACGACTTATAGGAAGTTAGATTAGCTCATGTTCTTTAAGAGGAAAGGGGTAACAGATTATGTAGTCTGCAAAGGATAACATTTACCAGTTTGTTGGACTGGGGAGACAAATACAAAACTCCATGCATAAAATAGCAAAGAATGCAAAACCAAACAATTTAGTCTTTTACGGAAGCGAGTATTTCTGAAGAGTCCAGTGCGGTAGTTCCGCACGTTGGGATCTGTGCAAGGGTAGTAAGGTAACTGGCTATCCTACCGTGACAACCCGCAACCTTCTTTTCATCTTGCACCTTGCATTTTGTAATTTGTATTTTCCACGACTGGTAATCTGCAAAACTGGTTAACTGAATAACGAAATATTACTGGCAAATTGCTTAACCTTGCATTTCCTCTAAAAATATAATAAAATATTTACAAGTTCACATCCTGAACATTAAATGGCTAAATTCATTTTTTCTACTATAGTGATAAAAGTAAGGAAGAGCGATAAAAATACCATCGTAATGGGATGAAGTGATCAAAACAAGCTCATCTTATATTTTAGACTTTAAAAATTGTATTTTGTAAATGACAAATATACTAACTTGTAAACTAGTTAATCGATTTGGCTGACAGACTAAACGACTGATAGACTGGTAGACTGCGTAGCATTATATCTTTCAACTTATATCTTGTAATTGATTGACTGAAAAAATAAACAATTAGCCGTCCGGCAGACCAACCGACTTATAAAATATTAAATTGACAGAAAATAAGGAGCATATAGTAAAATGACAAATATCTTAGTAACCGGTGGTGCAGGATTTATAGGCTCAAATTTTTTAAACCTATTTGTCCCTCGCTATCCTGAACACAATTTTATTAATTTAGATAAACTTACATATGCTGCTAATCTTTTAAGTCTAAAGGATATGGAAAGCTTGCCTAATCACAAGTTCGAGCAAGGAGATATTGCCGACTATTCTCGCGTCACTAAAATTTTCGCCCAATATAATCCTGATATAGTGATTCATTTTGCAGCTGAAAGTCATGTTGACCGAAGTATTCTTGGTCCTTCTGAATTTATCCAAACAAATATTATTGGAACTTTTAATCTACTTGAAGCATGTCGAAAAAATTGGTATAACCTTCAAGATTCCCTCAAAAAAAATAAATTATTTCATCATGTTAGCACCGACGAGGTTTACGGTTCCTTATCTTTAAATGATACCAATTTATTTACTGAAATGACACCTTACACTCCTCATAGTCCATATTCAGCCTCTAAGGCATCAAGTGACCACTTAGTAAGGGCTTATTATCATACTTATGGCATCCCCATAAAAATTACCAATTGTTCAAATAATTACGGACCTTACCAATTTCCGGAAAAACTCATTCCCTTGATGATCTTAAATGTCCTAAACAATAAACCCTTGCCTGTCTATGGAAAAGGAGAAAACATACGAGATTGGCTATATGTAGAAGATCATTGCGAAGCGATTTGGACTGTCATTCAAAAAGGCAAAATTGGAGAAACCTATAATATTGGGGGAAATAATGAATGGAAAAATATAGATATTGTTAATAAAATTTGCGAATTATTATCTGAAGAAGTTAGTAAGAATCCCCTCGAATTTAAAAAATTGATAACTTTTATAAAAGATAGACCGGGTCATGATTTGCGTTATGCTATAGATTCTACTAAAATTAAAAAAGAATTACACTGGCAGTCTCGAGAAACCTTTGAGACCGGTCTAAGAAAAACGATTAAATGGTATTTAAGTAATCAAAAATGGGTAGATAGCATCAAAACCGGTGAATATAAAAAATGGATTGATATTAATTATTATAGAAGATAAGATTCTTTCATAACAAACCACCAACCATTATCATTAAAAAATATCGTTATTAACAAATAATTCTTATATATACTAAAATCATAATATTTCATTTAAAAGAGAACTAAAAGAGTAAATAACAATAAATATTGAACCATTATTGCATATACTGCTAAAAATTTTATAGAAAGCGTGAAAGAGATATGAAAGGAATCATTTTATCCGGTGGCTCTGGTACCCGGCTCTATCCTTTAACTAAAATAATATCCAAACAATTATTACCTCTTTATGATAAACCGATGATTTATTATCCTTTATCAGTATTAATGCTATCAGGAATAAGAGAAATTCTTATAATATCTACACCTCAGGATATTAATTTATATAAAGCATTGCTGGGAAATGGGAAACAAATTGGCTTGAATTTTAGTTATGCTGTGCAAGATAAACCAAGAGGTTTAGCTGATGCCTTTATTGTGGGTGAGGATTTTATTGGAAAGGATAAAGTTATCCTAATTTTAGGAGATAATATATTTTACGGACAAGAATTTATCGAGAAATTAAGACGAGCAGTAAATAGAGATGAGGGAGCGACTATATTCGGATATTATGTAAATGACCCCACACAATTTGGAATAGTTGAATTTGATGAGCAAAGAAATGTTATTTCATTAGAAGAAAAACCAAAACACCCTAAATCAAATTATGCTATACCAGGATTATATTTTTATGACAATGAAGTAATATCAATTGCAAAGAATATTACACCATCTGATAGAGGGGAATTAGAAATAACTGCAGTTAATAATGAATATTTAAAAAAAGGAAGATTAAAACTTGAAATATTAGGCAGGGGAATGGCCTGGCTGGATACTGGAACCTTTAGCAGCTTACAAAAAGCGGGAAATTTTGTAGAGACTATCCAGACCAGACAGGGATTGTATTTGGCTTGTATAGAGGAAATAGCTTATAGAAAAGGATATATAGATAAAGAACAGCTATTAAAATTAGCTAAACCATTAAAGAAAACAGATTATGGAAAATATTTAATAAGTATAGCTGAGGAAATCAAAACAATTGATGAAAGTAAATATTAAGCCTGGAGAGTGCAGGCTGTGCAGACATATCTTTAAGCGTCAGAGAAGTTATAACGATTATTGGAAAAATTATGAAATACAAAGCTAATGTGGTCTCAATAGAAAAAACAGAATTTCAATCTGTTACGATTTCAAATGAGAAGTTACTTAATGGAATAGGCGTTGATAATACGTTTTTTACTCCTTTCGAAGATACTATAAAGGAGTTTATATGCTAAATAACTATAAAAGATACATCTTCTTTTCAGATCTACACGGTAATTATCATGCTTTGCAGTATTTCTATGAATATCTTAGAAATCTAAAAGAGAAAACCAAGGTATACTTTTTAGGTGATTTAGTTGGATATTATGAATTTGATCTTAGGATTATGGAAATATTTTATAAAATGATTTCTGAGTTTGATCTTGTATTGATTTTAGGAAACCATCACGCCAAACTATTAAATACATATTTTTATACTTCTTTTAATGCAAATTGCCCTATCCTTCTTTATGGAGATATTCTCATTAATGGAAGCATGCGCAAACAAATCAAAGACCTTCTTGGATTGTCAAAGATAACTGAACAGACCAAGATTTTTAATCGCAACACAATAATAAGCCACGGAGGAATAACAGACCCGCTAAATGACTACTATTATCCTGATTTGAAATTTTTAGATTATAACCAAAAAAAATTCGAAAAAAATACAGATTATATTTTTGGACATACCCATCATTGCTTTTTACACGAAGATAATAACCATAGAAGATTTATAAATGCTGGATCATTGGGAATACCAAGAAATAAAGAGATCTATGGTAGTTTTCTAGAAATCAAACCCGATACTATTGAAATAAAGAAAATAAAATATGATCTAGATTTACAATTTGAAGATAATAAAAGGTTACCAAATTCTATAAAAAACAGAGTATACTTTGGAGAAAATTCTAAATATGCAGATGAAAACTTGGAAGCATTTAATTCCTTAGAATTGAATATTTTTAATAAATGGAAACTAAATACTAAAATATTCAAAAGGTTGGTTGTTATAAATAATGAGACAAAGATTTTAAAGTTAATGGATGGATACTTACGAATAGAGAAAAATGTAGAGAAAAAATATGACAATATTGATTCTTTAGTGGAGGGATTAAATGATGAGATATAATGTATTGGTCACGGGAACAAGTTCTTATGGTGTAGGAGAAGGGCTATTAAAATCAATAAATGAAAGTGAATATAGAAATCAGTTAAATCTAATCGGTGCATCCAACAGCAAATTAACGGCATATAAGAATTTGGTTGATAGTTATTATATACTACCAAATGCAAATCATCCAGATTATTCTAAGGAAGTTAACAAAATTATTAAAGATGAACAAATCCATATCCTAATTCCTGGCTCAGAGGCAGAGACGTTATTTTACAGTCAAAACAAGAGTAAAATTGAAAGTGAACTATATATTGATATCTGGGTAAATGAAAATGAAATTATAAATATTTTTGATAACAAACTTGAAGCGGAAAAATTTTTTATAAATTTTGGGATAAAAACTCCGAAATCTTATAGTGAATGCAAAGAAGAATTTCCTTTAATAATTAAACCTGTAATAGGCAAATCTTCTGAAGGAATCTTTATCGCAAAAGACAAAGAAGAGTATTATGCTGCCAAGAACTTTTATCAGGTAATTGGAGAACAAATAATTGTTCAAGAGTTTATCGAGAAGGAAAAAGAATATTCGGTTTCATTGATTAATCTAGGTAATCGATTAGAAATACTTTCTATGGAAAGGATTTTAAATAAAGGAGCTACTCAGTATGCTAAAATAGTATATAAGCCTGCTATTGAAGATATGGCGAGAGTTTTACATAGTGCACTGGGGGATGAATTAATATTAAATTTACAAATATTAAAGAAAAATAAAGAGTATTATATTTTTGAAATAAACCCTAGATTTTCCGGTAGTGCACCAATGAGAGCCAAGCTCGGGTTTAATGAATTTGACATCATATTTGCTAATAAATATTTAAATAAAGCACATGTGTATCAATTGAAGGAAGATTGTTACTGCATTAGAGGGTATGAAGAGGTGATATATAGTGATAAATTTTAATGTTCCACCTTTCGTTGTAGGAAAGGAACAACAATATATAAAAGAAGCAATAGAAAATAACCATAAACTTTGTGGGGATGGTTCGTTTACTAAAAAGTGTAGCGTGTGGTTTGAAAAAAATTTTAATACGGCAAGATCTTTACTAATTACTTCTTGCACCCATGCATTAGAAATGGCAGCTATTTTAGCAGCTATAAAGCCGGATAATGAAGTAATAGCGCCCTCATATACATTTGTATCGACGGTAAATGCATTTGTACTTAGAGGAGCTAAACTGGTTTTTGTTGATATCAGACCAGATACTATGAATATAGATGAAAATTTAATAGAAAATGCAATTACTGACAAAAGAGGAAAAACCAAAACAACCTAAATCAAATTACGCCATACCAGGATTATATTTTTATGATAACGAAGTTGTCTCCATAGCAAAGAACATTACACTATCTGAAAGAGGAGAATTAGAAATATCTGCAGTTAATAATGAATATTTAAAGAAAGGAAAATTAAAAGTTGAAATATTAGGCAGGGGAATGGCCTGGCTGGATACTGGAACCTGCAGCAGCTTACAAAAAGCGGGGAATTTTGTAGAAACTATTCAGTCCAGACAGGGATTATATTTGGCTTGCATTGAGAAAATAGCTTATAGAAAAGGATATATAGATAAAGAACAGCTCTTAAAATTAGCTAAACCATTAAAGAAAACAGATTATGGAAGGTATTTGATAAGCATAGATGAGGAAATTAAAACAGTGTAAATATTAATTTATTTTCAATAAAATTAAAATATATCAAGGTGAAATAATTGAAAAAATTATCTATTGTAATACCAGTTTATAATTCGGAAAAAACAATTGAAGAAGTTGTTAATGAGATAGAAATTGCAGTTTCTAAATTAAATTCAAAATATGATTTAGAAATTGTACTAGTAAATGATTATAGCAAAGATAATTCTTTACAAGTATGTAAAAATATCTGTAGACATAAACCGTTTGTAAAATTAATCAGTTTTTCAAAAAATTTCGGGCAGCATAATGCTTTGATGGCAGGAATTAAAATTGCTTCTGGTGACTATATAATTTCTATGGATGATGATCTACAAACTCCTCCAACCGAAATGCATAAATTAATAGATGAGCTGGAAAATAATAATCATGATGTTGTATTTGCAAAATATAAAACAGAAAACAAATCAATTTTTAGAGTTTTTGGTAGTTTTGTAAATGATTTAATGGCAAATGCTTTAGCGGAAAAACCTAAAAATATAACAATAAATAGCTATTTTATTATGAAAAGATATATTGCTAATGAAATAATTAAATATGAGCATGCTTATCCTTATATCATTGGACTTATTTTTAGAGTTACTCAAAATGTAGGTAACATATTAATTGAACATAGAGATAGAAAAATTGGTAAAACTAATTATACCCTTAAAAAACTCCTGCAATTATGGTTTAATGGGTTCACTAATTTTTCGGTTAAACCTTTAAGAATTTCCAGTGTTTTTGGATTATTTTTTTCAATTACAGGATTTGTATATTTATTAATTATAATCATTAAAAAAATAATTAATCCTGGGATACCAACTGGGTGGACATCTATAATGGCAGCCATAATATTCTTTGGAGGGATACAATTATTAAGCATTGGTTTATTGGGTGAGTATATAGGAAGAGTATTTTTATCAATAAATAAAAAGCCACAATATGTGATAAAAGAAAAATATAGTATAGATAAAGTGAAGAGTAAGAATGTCAATAATTAAGAACATTAAAGATATTTTATATTTGCAATTAATTTTTGTGTTTTTTTCTTTTATTGGTGTTATTGCCAAAACCGCATCACAATATGTTATTTTCTAAGGAATTTATAAAATATTATATATTAGAATTGTTCCTAATCATGATATATGCATATTTTTGGCAACAAATAATTTAAAAAATTAAATTAGCAGTGGCTTATTCGAATAAAGGGACAGTTATTATTAGGAATTTATTATGGTCGGTATTATTTTTTCAAGAAAACATCTCCATTAATAATATTATTGGAACCATTATAATAATATTTGGAATTGTGCTGGTAACAAGCGATGGCATATAAATATGTATTAATATTTTTATTTTCTGTTTTTATTGCCTCGCTTTCTCAAATTTTTCTTAAAAAAAGCGCAAATAAGAAATATATTAATAGGTGGAAAGAATATCTAAATAAATATGTTATATAAGCATATTTTATATTTTTTATCTCTACAATATTAACTATTATAGCTTACAAGGGTGTTGAATTAAAATATGGCCAGATTATTGAATCTGTCGGTTATATTTTTGTATTAATAACGAGTAAAATATTTTTGGGTGAAATAATAACTAAAAATAAGTTGTTAGGTATTTTTTTAATTATTTTTGGAATATTTATATTTAATTATGATATATTCTATGTAGTATAGAAAATGTTTACTTATTAATGGAAATTTATTACAAGTTTCTTTTAGTTTTTTGCGGAGGTTTTATATTTCTCATATTTTTAAATACTATTTTTGAAAAAGAAATGTTAATGCGAATGTTAATATATTTTAAAAATAAAGTTAAAAAAGGAAATTTATTATGGATAAAATTGTTGAAAAAGTAATCTGGGATTCGGATTTTTTCGATATGAATATTTATAAGATTATTACCAGAATAAACAACCAGGGACAAATAGAATTATTAAATAATTTGATGAAAAAAAAATCTATTGATTTGTATTATTATTTTCTTGATAGCAAGGATGAAGAAAATATAAAATTGTTGGAATTTAATCGTTTTTATTTAGTACAATGTAAAACTAGCTTTGAACTAAACTTATCTGATTATAATAAATATAAATCAAAAGAAACAAGCAAAAAAGTAAAAATATTTAATGACTCTGAATTTAATATTAAGGATTTATATAAATTATCAAAGCAGGTTTACGAAAAAAGTAGATTCTATGATGATAATAATATTAATAAAGATAAAGTAAAAGAATTATATGAACTTTGGATTTACAATAGCTACTACAAAGGATTTGCGGATAACACATATATATACGTAGATAATAATGAGATTTATGGATTTTGTATAATAAAAAATGAAGCAAAAGATATTTTTAGAGTCAGTTTAATATGTGTAGATAAGGAACAAAGAAGTAAAAGAATTGCAAGTAATATGTTATCTAAAATTATTAATGATTATAAGATAAAAAATTATAAAAAATGCATAGTAGCCACCCGGTTATCCAATATTAATGCTTTAAATTTTTATATAAGTAGTGCTTTCAAATTTTATAAATCGGAATTTATTTTTCATAAATGGAATAATAAAAAAGTAGATAGTTCACATGAAAATTTCTTTTAACAAACCTTACACGACTGGTATGGATTTTAGATATATAGACATTAAAAAAATAATTAATCCTGGGATACCAACTGGGTGGACATCTATAATGGCAGCCATAATATTCTTTGGAGGGATACAATTATTAAGCATTGGTTTATTGGGTGAGTATATAGGAAGAG
>Ga0307380_10001611_pt1 | contig 32913 bp, 26 predicted proteins | sample UN3MG_FD_202239 | JGI IMG/M metagenome (GOLD analysis project Ga0307380, IMG submission 202239) | Soil microbial communities from Risofladan, Vaasa, Finland - UN-3 | ecosystem: Environmental > Terrestrial > Soil > Coastal area > Acid sulfate soil | place: Finland: Risofladan, Vaasa | collected...
CTTGTGGATGCAGAAATCATCGACTGGTTGTACAGGGCGGGTCAGGCCGGAGTCAAGATCCAGTTGAATGTGAGAGGCATGTTCTCCCTGGTTCCAGGAGTCCCGGGCATGAGTGAGAACATAGAGGGCATCCGAATCGTTGACAAATATCTCGAACACACACGGATCTTTGTGTTTGCAAACGGAGGAGATGAAAAGATCTATATTTCATCAGCTGATTTAATGGCGAGGAATATAGACCGGCGTGTTGAGGTCACCTGCCCGATATATGATAAAGATATTCAAGAAGAGCTGCGCACCTTTTTGGACTATCAGTGGAAAGATAATGTTAAGGCGAGATTGCACAGCGATGGAACGATTCACAATTTTCTTGAAGATTCCTCAAAGAAAAGGAGATCTCAAGAGGATATTTACAATTATTTAAAGAGGCTTCACACATGATATATGCGGCCTATGATAGAGGAGAGGGTGATGTACCCTGAATGTCTTTGGACATATTATGGAAATCTTCAGAGGATCGTCGAAGAGAACTATAATCTTGCCGTCCGGTTTGCCGATGTGGAGGGGGTCCACGATATGCGGGTGGGGATCAAGCGGCTGCGGGCCTATTTCAACCTGATCGAGTGGATAAATCCCGTTTTCCAGGCCAAGCAAAACTTAAAACCTATACGGAGATTGTTCAAAGCAGCGGGCAAAGTCCGTGATATCCATGTGCATCAAGAATTGCTGAGGCGATGGGCGACTGAATTGGATCTTGAGATGAGCGAGTATTACAATTTTCTCAAGCAGAAGGAGACGGAAGAGAGAAAACGATTTGCCGATTTTGCCAAAAAAAAAATCGATCTCAAAGTTTTCCAGTCAAACTGGATTTTGATCCAGAATGTCCTCGCCTTTATTTCTACAGAATACATCCAGTATAAATCTGAGGAGCGGTTCAAGACACAGATCGAAGAGTTGATCAAATTCAAGGAGAAAGAGAATCTTGGCGAGGAGGATTACCACTCCATCCGGATCCATTCCAAGGAAACGCGCTATACCCTTGAAGTGCTGCAGACCTGTTTCCCCCCCAAGAGTTTATGGGAGAAGCTGAACGAGACTTTGAGGAAAGTCCATCAAGCACTCGGTCGCTGGCATGATAATGACGTATCTCTTCTATTTTTAGACGGATTTCTGCTCAGCTATACAGACCGGTCCTTTTTCGACCGGAACTCCTATGTCAAATTTAAGAAGGGTCTTGCAGACGACAAGGTAAGGCAGATGGCAGAATTCGAGCAGAGCTGGATGGACTTCCTGGCTGTTATGAAATAGTTATCCGGAGGATTTTGCTTTTCCGGTTACAGATGTTTTTCGACGGCTTGTATCACTGTTATTAAAGCCTTTATCCGGGCATACAATTTTGAGTTGCCTTCGATAACCGTCCATGGGGCATAGCGTGTACTCGTTCTGAAAAGCATCTCGTCGACTGCGTTCTTGTATAGGTCCCATTTTTCCCTGTTTCGCCAGTCTTCCTCTGTGATCTTCCATTTTTTGTAAGCTAGAGATTCCCTGGATTCATACCGCTCCAACTGTTCTTCCTTGCTGATGTGGACCCAGAATTTGACGATCACGGCCCCAAAATTGGCCCAGTGCTCTTCCATCTCGTTGATCTCTGAATAGGCCCTCTTCCATTCCTCCTCAGTACAGTAGCCTTCTACCCGCTCCACCATGACTCTCCCATACCAGGACCTGTCAAAGATGACGATGTGTCCCGCTTTTGGAAAGTGTTTTCTAAACCGCCATAGATAGTGTTGCTTCAGCTCGCTTTCTGTGGGTGCGCCTATCGGAATGACTTCATAACCTCTGGGATCCATCCTCTGGACCAAACGCTTGATGTTCCCTCCTTTTCCGGAAGCATCCCATCCTTCGTAAACGATCACAACGGGAATCCGTTTTTTGTAAACCTCGTGCTCCATTTCCCGCATTCGCTCCTGGTATTTTTTGAGGTCCTTTTCATACTGCTCCCGGCTCAGCGAAAGCGATAAGTCCACGCGGTCGAGAATGGATTCCTGGAGTTTCGGCAGGGTTGGAGGAGAGGTTTTATTTGCTGTTTTGGCGTCTTTTTTTTGGGAAACGTTTTCGATTCTTTTCTGGATGGATTCTACGGCTGTCGTAAAGATCTGGAGTGTCGCGAAGCGCCTATCATGCGCTCCCACGATATTCCAGGGAGCGAAGTCCGTGTCCGTTTTTGTCAACATCTCCTCATAATACTCGATGTATTTCTCGTACTGTTCGTGATGTTCCCAGTCTCTTTCTGTGACTCTCCATTGTGTGGCAGGGTTGTCGGCAAAGTCTTTGAAACGTCTTTTCTGCTCTTTTTTGCTTATGTGGAGAAAAAACTTCAAGATCAGATACCCATCGTTTGACAATTGCCTTTCGAAAGAATTGATCTCTTTATAAGCATTGAGCAGGATTTTGCCTTTAATAGTTTTTTCCACTCTGTCTTCGATGAGGCGGCCGCTCCAACTCCGGTCAAAAATGGCCATCTCTCCTCTTTCTGGGAGCTTTCTCCAAAAACGCCACAAGAAGGGCCTCATGCGTTCTTCTTCATTGGGAGGAAGAATAGGGTAAACTTTAAAGCCTCGTGGATCGAAGGCGAGTGTAAGCCTATTGATGAGAGTCCCTTTTCCGGCGGCGTCCCACCCCTCAAAGAGAAAAAGGATGGGGATCTTGTGATTTTTCAAATCTCGCTGCAGTGCTCCCAGTTTCTGTTCGAGTTTTGTGGAGGCAGGTTTGTACTCTGATTTATTGATTGTTTTTTTAAGGTCTACGAATTCAAGCATAGGAGTTTTTCTGTCAAGACATCCTGGGAATATCTTGATCAAACAAATGTCTTTATGATCTCATTCTGTAGATCCTGGAGCTCTGCATAGGCGTTGTTGATCTCTTCGATCTTTTCATTCAGCCGGGTCATAAGCTTCTGTTTCTCCAAGCCATTGCGCAGTATGATGAGCAGATCGTCATTGTCCCACGGTTTTTCGATGTATTGGAAAAGCCCCACATGGTTGATGGCTTTGATGGCATTCTCCTTATCCGCATAGCCCGTAAGGATGATCCGCGGCACTTCAGGTTTGATTTCACGGACTTTGGCCAAAAAGGAGATGCCGTCCATCTCGGGCATGAGGTAGTCGGAAACGACCAGATCCACTCTTCCCGTTTTGATGTATTCCAGCGCTTTATTAACAGAAACAAATGTCTTGACATCATATTCTGTTTCCAGATTTAAAAAAGATCTGAGGCTTGTCAAAACCATATCTTCATCGTCCACGATCACGATGGTTGGCTGTTGTTCCGAGCTTTCCATTTTCCCTCCTCAGGAATCCCTGTGTTGTACAGATTTTTACTTGTAAATGCGTGTAATGAGCCTGCGTATTTGGCCATAGTCTTCAGAATGCTCTGGGTGATAGCCACATGATCGGCCAAAAGGTCGATGAATTCTTCTTTATCGATGCGGAGAAGTTGAGACGTTTCGAGTGCCGTAGCTGTTGCCACACGCGGCTCATCGTCGAACAGAGCCCAAGTCCCGAATGCCTCCATTTTCCCGGCCACCATTACTTCTTTTTCCCCACGGATCAACCTCACTTTGCCATCGACCACCACATACATCGAATCTGAGATCTCATCTTCCTTAAAAATGATATCATCGGCGCGGTACTCGATCTCTTCGGCGATGGCGGCGATGTGGGATCGCCCGAATGGAAGAGCTCTTGGATGGAGTCGAAAAACTCTTTGTAGTTCAAGGTCGCAATGAGATAGATCGTACATGCCTTGAGCCAATTGTCATGGCTCAACAACAGGGATTGGATGGATTCTGGCTCATCGGTTTTTACTCTCTTTGCCTGCCGAGATTTGCCCTCTAACATCAGTTCCGGACGGACTGCCTCAACGATCGGGATGAGGATCCTCTTTAGCTGTGTCTCGAGGATATTATCCAGGAATTCAATAGAGATCGCTTTAAGCTTCGCCGTCTGGCTCATGAGTCCCAGGTAAGCGTCGATCATATCCTTGGGCGAGTATTTCATTCCCAAAAGGCGGAAGATCCTCTCAAGGTTTTTGTCCAGTTTCTCTTCGAGTGCGAATACAAGGAGGAGTCTCGCCTTTTTATCTTGGTCTGAGAGAGTTTTTTTGCCGTTTTTTTGTTGAGCGGTCAAAAGCAGTTCGCTCTGCTTGAGTAATGCGCGGAGCATACTTTTGTAGAGTGCTATCTCATCGAGGACTCTCGACTGGATGACATGTGGATCGAATTTCAAAGTGGGGAATTTGACTCTGAGTTTATTGAGGGCCTTTATGGTCTCGTAACGCAAAAGGAGATCCATGATATTCAGGTAACGCATCAGGGTGTTGACCGATTTTTGCGAGCCGATCAAAGCCATCACCTTCGGGATGGCCATTCTTCTGCCTCTATCCTCATCGGGATTTTCAAGGATTTCTGTTAATTTTGTGATGATGTCCTCGTTAAAGACAACCAGTGCCTCTCGAACGTGTTTACGGAGATGTTTGGTGTTGAGGTGTGTGATCAACACCGGGATAAATTCTTTGTCCGAAACTCTGCCTATGCTTGTGATAGCGGCTATTTTCACATCCGTAGATTCGTCGTTGACGAAGTCGTGAAGGAAGGGATAGAGATCTGGATTCTTGGCCTGCCCGATAGCTTTAGCTGTGTTGATCTTTATGAAACGTCTCTCATTGTCGGTTGCAGCTTTTTTCTGGAGCGCATCCAGCATATTTTTGAAAAGCTCTTTCAGGTCGATATCGCGTCTAAAATCTTTGTTCTCCTTCCACTCCAGGGCAGCGGATATAGTTGCGGCCAGTTGGATCCTGTGTGTATCCTGTTTAAGAAATTCTCTCAAAGTCGCTGCCGAATCGTCTGATGCCTTGCAGATGTATCGTATAGCCTGAACCTGGACGGTTAGGTCATTACTGTACACCAGATCTTGCGCTTCGCTCGACAGGTCGAGGTCTTCATATTCGAGTGCCATTTTCAGAACCGAAGATTTGACCTCGTTGGAAGGGAATTTGATGAGTTTTTCGAGGTAAGGCAAAAGCTCCTTGTTCTTGACATCTTCCAGCATATCCAACACATACAGAACCTGACGCTCGTTCTTGCCGTCCAACACTTTAATGAAACTTTTAAAAACGGCGGCATCATTCAGGTTCAACGGTTGATCTTCGAGATTGATCGATCGTTTCTCGATCGCCATCCGGAAAGAATTCACATGCTCATCTTTCATTCGAAAGATCAGGAACGCCCACACGACGATCAGGGCCATAATGATCAGGCTGACATATTGAACAGGAAGTCCCAAACCGATGATCAGGGTGATCAAGAGAACACCCCCCAAACCTTTGGCTGCGTTCATGATGAAGACATCGATAAAAGACTTGGCTCTGTTTTTGATCTCTGTGGGGATGGGGATAGCCAGTAATTCAGTGCCAGCTTTGTTGATGGAATGTTTGAACCCCCCGTCTCCCATCTTGATCAGTATTACCGACCAAAGAACCGGGTTTATAAAAACCGCCACGGCTCCTATCATAAGAGCAAAGGGAAGAAAAAGCAGAGAGGCGGTCACACCGAGATGTTTGATGATTTTTCCGGTGAAGAACAGTTGTATGATCAACGATAGAATGTTCAGGTTGGACAACCATAATCCAAAGAAAGCTGTCATGCTATCCGCTTCTGGTTTAGCCTGGGATGCGATGGTCATGAACTGGTAATCGGCGAGGTTAGCCACGATCACGCCCACCCCTATGATTCCGGCGAGATAAGCCAGATGCCGCGAGCTTAAGATCAATTTGACGGGATTTTCTTGAGCCCGGGCTTGAGACATCTGTTTCTGCCGGGTGGTTTTTTGACTGTAAGCCATGTGTTTTGTTTTTTTCCGGATCGACCAGACGAAAACTTGACCGAGCATCAGGAATCCGATGCAGAAAAAAATCATGTTTTCTGTGCTGAGCCGCGAAGCCAGGTAGCTCGTATGATATCCGCCAAAAATCCCCCCGGATATGGCTCCGGCGCCGATCAGGCCGAATAGACGTTTTGCCTCCCTGGCATTGTAAATTTCATTGGCCAGAAGCCAGAATTGGGTGCCGGTGATAACCCCAAATATTGCAACCCAAATGAAAAAGGCGTAGAGGAACCAGGCACTTTCGTACCCGGAATTGAGTGAAAACCAGAAAACTAAGAGGATAGCGATAGTGATAAAGAGTGTGATCTGAATGAGCCGGTTGAGCCTGACTTACTTAGAAAACTTCGAATAAACAACAGCAACGAGGGCCGAAAAGAGCGCAACCAGCACAAAGACAAACGGAAGTTTCTCGTTGCCGAACCTGACAAGAAATAGAGAGTTGCGGACGGGTTTAAGAACGGACAGGGATGCAATGATCAGGAATCCGTAAAAGAACATCAAGGTGGCGACAGTGGCTTCGCCCTCACGAATGTCGAACAATTTGCGAAACAATGTTTCCATTTGATCGATTAAAGTGAGTACTCTTTTAGTTTTTGGTTTTCTCTCTTTCCAGTTGCGCCTCGAGGTCCATGGGCAGAGCGATCAAAAATTCTGTGCCTTTCCCTAACTCGCTGTTGACTTTGATTTCCCCCCTGTGATTCTGGATGATATTGTAGGATATGGATAGACCCAGTCCCGTTCCTACGCCGATCCCTTTGGTCGTGTAACCCGGGTCGAATATCCTGCTCACGCTTCCTTTGGGAATACCAACCCCATTATCGGAAAACTTTATATGAACTTTTTTGTTTTTCACGTATGTCGTTATCGTGATGGTGCCCTTGTCTTTTATCGCCTGCTTGCTGTTGACGAGTAAATTAAGGAAAACCTGGTTCAACTGACTGGGGAAACAGGAGATGGGGGGAACGTCACCATAATTCTTGACCAGGGTGATGTTGTGTTTCAGCTCGTGATGGATAAGGACCAGAGTGTCCTCGATGCCCTCATGAATATCTACTGTTTTGAGTTCTGCTTCATCGAGCCTTGCGAAATTTTTCAAATGCGTGACGATGTTGATGACCCGCTCTGCACCGGATTTGATAACGCTGTTTGAATCATCAATAAGCTTGAAAGCGGCCTCGAGTTTGGGGATTTGTTTGCAATCTTCTGGGAGCTCTTGCTGTATAAATTCCTTCATTCTTTTCAGGGTTCTAAACAGCGTGTCGTGCATGCTGTTGACTGCTCCTATCGGCGTGTTGATCTCATGAGCGATCCCAGCGACCAATTGACCTAGAGAGGCCATTTTTTCGGATTGAACCAGTTGAGTCTGGGCCTCCTTGAGATGACGGTTAGTTTCTTTCAGTTCGGTCTGCAGGTTCTTTACGAGGATCTCCAGATTCTGGTTGGATTCTCGGAGCTGTTTTTGCAAATGTGTCGTCTCTATGGCTTTGCCGATGGTCGCTTCGATCTCCTCGATTTTAGGAGGTTCCAGGATGAAATCAAAGGCCCCCTTTTTTAGGGATTTGACCGCCGCCGGGATAGTCCCATGGGACGTGAGAATGATAACTGGAATGTCGGGATTTATACGTTTGACTTTTTCACGGAACTCCAGGCCGTCCATCTTAGGCATGTTCAGGTCACACAGCACGGCGTCGAAATTTCTTTTTTTGAAAAGATTGAGGCCGCTCTGACTGGAAGCAGCCGTTGTGACGCTGTAGTCCTTAGAGCGTAAAAGGCTGCACAAGGCCTTCCGCTGTTCCGGTTCGTCATCGATGCACAAGACTTTTATCTTTTCCATAAGTCTTTACCTTGCTGAGATTGGTCTAAAATGAGGATATCGCTAAAATTGAAAATCATTGCCATCGTCAGAAACATTATAAAATAAAATCGAGGCAAAAATAAGCTGAGTCAGAAATATTCCTTGTATTCGTTTTCCCCTTTTGCATAAAATGAAACCTGATTTATGAAATGATAAGGCAGCATTTTTCGAATCCGCCCAAACATCCCGAAGAATTCAATCCGAATCAATTCCGCATCGAATTTAAAGGAGAAATCACCAATCAATCCTTGGATTCCACAAAGGCAAACACACGGCTTGGGTGGCGGAGTGAATGGAGCTTGAAAGACGGATTGGAATGAACCTACAAGTGGTATGAGCAGTTTTTATCCGAAAAATGACAGAGAGAGAATTGACCTCTCTATTGTTATTCCTGCTTATAATGAAGAACGGCGCCTGCCGCGATCTTTGGAATCGGTCAGCAAATACCTACAGCAACAGAACTATACCTATGAAGTCATCGTTGTCGATGATGGGAGTGCAGACAGGACGAGCACAGTCGTCAAGAATTTTCAAAAAGATTATCCACAGTTGCAACTGATCAGGCTCCCCAAGAACAGGGGGAAAGGATTTTGTGTACGTACCGGTATATTGGAGTCCAAAGGATATTTTGTTATTTTCACCGATGCAGACCTTGCAACGCCCATCAAAGAGGTGGAGAAGATTCTGCCCCATTTGGACAAGGGATTTGATGTTGTCATCGGATCACGTAGACACGCGGATTCTAAAATCGTTAAACCCCAGAACTGGCTTCGCCGCCAAATAGGTCGAGCGTACAATCAAATGAACAGATGGCTAGGCATCCGGGGCGTCGAGGATGTTCCCTGCGGATTCAAAGGATTCAGGAGAGAGGCGGCAGAAAAAATTTTTAGCGCGACAAAGCTTGATGGATATATTTTCGACGCCGAAGTCTTATATCTCACCCAAAACATATATAACCTCCGATGGAAACAGGTCCCGATCGAGTGGGAAAACTTTCCCGGAAGTAAGATTAACCTTCTCAGAGATCCCATCATAATGACCCTGGATTTGTTCAAGATAAAACTTTACGACCTTAGGGGTCTTTACAAATAACATTCTTGATCCCTGTTTTTGTTTGTGAATCCAGCGATGATTTTTTTTGATTTTTTTAATTTTAACGGCTAAATTTTTTAGGGGAATCTTATTTTTGGAGGAATCGGGCAGGCCCCGGAATTATGATTGTGTAGAATTCCAGTTTGATGACGCTGCGTTCGATATTTTTCCGGTTGAGATGATCCAGAGTGCGTGTCTTCTTGAAACGAGTAATTTTTTTATGCGATTCTTCGCGCGCATAATTGTCAGAGAAAAAAAGGTAGGCCTTGTGAGTTTCCGGTACTTTATCAACATGCGCTCTCAGCTTGGGATAGAAAAACGGAATAGTCACAGGGCCCAGAGAATCGGACACCTTGATCCTCCTATCTGATAGCAGATATATCGAGTAGGCAATGACCCAGTCTGTTGTCAGGTATCTGACTCCATTTCTATCCAGTACCGACAAAATCTCCCTGTGTGAAGTCTCTTTGAATTTCACGGCTTTGAGAAAATAGTGGTAGTGAGGAAGAGAGAAGGCCAGGAGGAGGAGGAAGAGAAAAAGGGACTTAAAAGACACGAATTTCTTTATTTTATAAACGCGGGAAAAGACAAAGAGATAACTCATCATGACACATATGGCTAGGTCGATGTTATGTCTGGGCTCATGCAATGGCTTCGGGCTCAAGATGAACAGTCTGCCCATGATGATGCCAAAAAGAAGGAGAAAGAATATATAGCTCCAGTCCAATCCCTTCATCTCCTTTTTCTTTAGGGGTAAGAGTTCTCTGACTGCAAGAAACAGAGCAAAAAGGAGCACACCGAAGGATAAATATACAAGTGCCCTGTTAAGAAAGATGAGGAAAGATTCGGTCCTTTGTCCCTCGCGGAAAAAAAAGATTCCATAATTGAATTCGAAACTGAAGATATTTTCGAAAACTGTCTTGAAATCTGTCAGTACTTTCCCCAGCATCCTCGGTATCTCGTTTAGGGACAGGTCAGACAGAGAAAGGAGTTCTTTTTGGTACCAGCCGCCCTTGGATAGCGGTTTTGGATAAAAAAGCTGATAATAAATCAGATGGAAACTTCCAGCCAATGCCGCACTCAGCAGGAGAACAAGATTCGAAAAGAACTGGCGGCTTATTATGGCGTATATGAAGACACACAGAAAAAAAGCGACGACGAAAAACAGGGCCATCGGGTGGATGTAAACAGAATAGAGAAGGAAATAGCTGGAAAAAAAGAGGCTGGCTTTATCTTTAAAAGAAAAATCGAAGAGATAGACGCCGAGGAAGAAAAAGAAAAGCATTTCCATGTAAGGGCCCGCTCTCAGGAAGAGTGAATAGTCAAAAATGACCTCTATGAAAGCGAAGTTCGCCAAAACAAAAACCATCAAAATTTTTCTGTCGATTATGGGCTTGAATGTTTCATAGAGAAGGAATAAAAAGCCGAGAAAAATCAAAAGTTGGAACAGGACAAAATAGAGATAGCGGCTTCCGAAAAAATCCCAGAGATAGGCCACACAGAGATACTTCAAGGTTCCGTTATGTCCGCTGGAATCGAGGAGGAAAAAGGGCGCTGTCTTGGAGTCCCTGATCTCATGTGATTGTAGCGCCTCAAGGGCATTGTCTGAAGAGAGAACCATTCCCTCTGAATGACAGTAGAAGGGGAGACGGATCAAAACCACAAACGCGATACAGAGAATGACGAAGGCCTGTTTTTTTGTAGATTGGACAAGGCCCGCAAGAAGCAGTATGAGCTCAACGATAAACAAGACTTTTATGATGCTGTAGAGAGGGGTGAATCGAGTCATCACATAGATTTGGAAGAAAAAGCAGATCACGAAGAGGTTATAGATCGCAATTTTACTTTTCGAGGTGAGTCTAAAGAGTTGTTCAAGTTTGTTCATCCGGATTCCCTTCAAACTTGTGTGGGATTCAACAGCCTCGGTTTTTATAAGTTATATCAAGGGGGAAAGGGATGTCAAATTCTTAAAAAAAACATTTTTTCAATTTTTTGAGTCCTTTGAGCGACTAAATTCATCGAGGTAAATTCTACAGTGTATTTCACCCAGGATTTAAAAAGGCTATAATGAGAATGAAACAGGCAGATTTGTGATGAAGGTGAAATATTGAAGACAGAGAAAGGGGCACAATCCCCTCCGGCTAAACCAAAAGAGACCGAAAAAGAGCTGCAGAAAGTCACCCAAACTCTCGAGACTTTTAGCGCTTGCCACAAGGTTCTGGTTCGAGCCACAGAGAAATCCGAGCTCCTGAACAAGATCTGCCAGGCTATCGTGGAAGTCGGGGGCTACAAAATGGCGTGGGTGGGAATTGCCGCGCAGGATAGCGATAAAACAGTCCGCCCATTCGCCAAAGCGGGCGATGAGGATGGATTCCTCAGCAGTGTGAAAGTCACCTGGTCGGACAAAGGAAAGAGTCACTGCCCGACAGGAAAGGCGATCCTTTCCCGCGAGCCTGTTGTGATCAACAATATCCTCAACAATCCGGACAATATGCCCTGGCGTGGCGAAGCGCTGAAGCGTGGTTATGGATCTGTGATCGCTCTGCCTTTGATCAGCAATGGAGGCACCTTCGGCGCACTCACGATTTTTTCGGAAGAGGCCGATACTTTCCAGGAAGAAGATATGAACCATCTGATGGACCTGGGAGGGAATCTGGTTTATGGAATAGTGGCACTGCACACGCGGACAGCGCGCAATAGGGCTGAGGTCGAAGTCAAAAAGAACCTTAACAAACTGGAGCAAACATTGGGTGCTATCATCCAGGTGTTGGAAAAAACTGTTGAAGTCAGAGATCCCTATACAGCAGGGCATCAGCGAAGAGTGGCGGACCTGGCGCGCAGCATCTCATCAGAAATGGGATTTACTCAAGACCGCATAGATGGGATCCGCATTGCCGGTATCATCCATGATATCGGAAAGATCTATGTGCCCGCAGAGATCCTGAGTAAACCCCGCCGGTTGACCACCTATGAGTTTAACCTGGTCAAGACCCACTCTCAGGTTGGTTATGACATATTGAAGACGATCGATTTCCCATGGCCAGTGGCCAGGATCGTCCTGCAGCATCATGAAAGGCTGAATGGTTCCGGCTATCCCAACAAGCTCATGCACGACAACATCTTGATCGAGGCGAGGATTTTGGGAGTGTCTGATGTCGTTGAGGCGATGGCGTCCCATCGGCCCTACCGTCCGGCGCTCGGTCTGGATGCGGCTCTCAAAGAAGTGTCAGACCATAAGGGGAGTCTTTATGATTCCGAGGTCGTCGAGATCTGCATGCGGCTTTTTAAGGAAAAGTTGTTCGATTTTGAGCCCTAAGAGCACGTCTTAATCAGAAGGGCCACTGCCTCACCGCTGCGGTAACCTCGACTCGTGGATAGTCCAGGTTTTTATTAAGGAGGGCGGTGTAGGTTAGTCAGACCCTCGCTCTCTAATCCCCACTATATTTTTAAAGCATAGAGAGCTACTTCAAATCTCAATTGAGGATAAATAACGAAGGATGTATACTATTGAAAGCGAAAGAGAAAACTCAATGAAGATTAAAATAACATTAGGCATGTTATTTTTAATGATCTTCCTCCAGTTATGTAAAAAGGAAACCCCAGCCGAGCCAGTTGTTGTGCTCTTTAATCTTCATTTAGAAGGGTTGGTCACAGTGGACGGGCTTCCAGCGAATGAGGTTAGTATTGTATTAAGAGATTATGGGAGTGGTAGTGTCTATAGCGAATTAAAAGAAGTATATACAGATGAAGACGGTCGTTATTCTATTAAATATGGACTTCAAGGAGATACTTCTAGATTTCGTCTATATATCTACGCATTTCCCCCACAAGGTTCGGGTAGCTCTTTTTTTGATGTCAGCATCACAGAAGAGCTTCAAATAATTAATTTTGAATTTCATACAGATTGAAACCACCTGAGGCCAGATCTATTTCTCTCCCTCCTTATAATTCGGTCATTTTTTCTTAGAAGAAATCCCCCCATGTTTACTGAGAATTTCAGCCAGCTCTTTATGTCCATTAGATATCGCTAAGTCCAGCGGTGTTTCTCCCCTCTTCGATTTTGCATTCACATCGGCTCCCTTATCGATCAGTAGTGCCACTGCTGCTTTGTGGTTATTTCGAACTGCCAAGTGAAGCGGAGTATTTTGATTCTGCGAAAGCCTTGCTTCCAGTTCAGCTCCATTTCTTATCAACACCTCAGCTACCTCTATGTTGCCCTTACCGGCTGCTGCGTGTAGTGGAGTTATATCTTTAGTTTCCCCAGATGCGGTGCTCTTTGCGTTGACATCCAGACCATTCGCAATCAATAGCTTAGTCACAGCTTCATTTCCTGCGTAGAGTCCTGAAATATGCAGAAGATTCACGCCCTTGAAATTAATGTCCACATCTGCCCCAGCGTCTATAAGCAAATTTCCTATATCAGCGTCACCCATCAATACGGCAAAATACAGAGGTGTGATGTCTCGGCTCGCGCCTAGATCGAATCGTTTATTTACGTCAACACCAGCTTCGATAAGCTTATTAACTTCATCAATCTTGCCAAACATTATTGCGTTGATCCATTTTTTTCCATGTTCTTCGACTTCTTGTGAATTGGCTGTTAGAAATGTTGCAACCAGAAATGCCAAAAGCACAGTGGATGTCGCTTTCTTCATGTTCTGCTCCTCATATGAAATGGGCTACCCTCCTGAATGAAATAATTAAATCTTACCAGGCTATCCATGTCAACAGAAAAGACGCAGCAAATAGTATCAATAATAGGAAGAGTAGGCCCTTTTTTTTAAATTGCTTGACTTTACCATTAACGGCTTATTAGACTGCTATCACATCGAACGGATATGGGGCTCCAGAATAGGATACGGGGTTCCTGAAAAACTTAAATTATAAATCCGTAATTTCTTCTCCCCCTCCTTACAGAATATGTCAACTTTTACGTTCTTGTTTGCGCAAATGTGAATGGATAATTATAAAAGCCGGGACGACCCGGTCAGCAAAAGGGGGTTATGACGGCCCAGGACGGGCCAATATGGTTTGAGTCGTCCCTCGTATCGTTATTAAATATATACCACACTGAAATAGGCATTTCAATTGTACTTTAGTACAATATAATTGAGTATTTTAGTAGGGTATCGAGTTGACAAAGGTATCAAAAAAAAGGATAAATTGTTGCAGAAAAATGAATCATCCGGCTCCAATTTTTATTGTCGGTGCACCTCGAAGCGGCACCTCCTTGCAGCGGAATTTGCTCTATTCACATCCACGATTATTCTTTCGCGGTGAAACACACTTTATCCCCGCTTTTTATCGCGTCTATGGAAATCCTCGATCAAAAAGTCAAGCACTAAAATTAGCCAAAAAAATGGTCAAGATGGAATGGATCGCTCGCTGGGAAGAGGATATTGACGTTGATGAAATGGCAGCGCAGGATACATTTGCCGGACTCGTCGATAATATGTTCATGCAGCTTGCACGCCGGGAAGGGAAGAGTGTTTGGGGTGATAAAACGCCACAGTATGTCTTGTATATCGACACTTTGCGAGAGATCTTCCCCGCGGCCAGATTTATCCATATCGTAAGAGACGGGCGTGATGTAAGCCTGTCCTTGTTGAAGGCGAATTTTGGCCCGCGGACTATTTTTTATGCTGCAGCCTACTGGAAAAAGTGTGTGGAGGCAGGGCTTCGATCTGAGAAAAGTGTCCCTGCCAACCAGTTTATAAACATTCGTTATGAGGATTTGCTGTTGGATACGGAAAAGGAAATGCGTCGGATCTGTGATTTTTTAGAGGTACCTTTTGATCCAGCTGTTTGTATCCCGACTGTATTGGGATTCCGCTATCGCAAGCCCTATTTTCGTAAGAAGGCAGAGTCCTATGGTATGACCGATAGAGTTGTGCCTAAAAATACTCAAAAGTGGAAAGTAGAAATGAGCTATACCGACCAGGCTGTTTTTGAATCGGTTGCAGGGGATCTTCTGGGTCAATTGGGATATGAAACGCGTGGATTGGAGAGAGAATTGTCGTCCACGGAAGTAATTAAATATCGGATGAGAGAGTATCGAGGTCAATTCTTAATGCATCTTTCCAACAACAAAAAGCACAAGTGGCTTTGGACTGAACTTCAAATGCGGTGGGCATCGACACGTGCTGCTATGAAGGAATCCAAGTAATTTTTTAAAATAATATCGGCGATTCTGCTTTTTGGCGAATGTATTCAGGTCCAGACCCAGGAAGTATCGGATGTTTTCAAGCGGGTCCGTGCATCTATTGTTGTTATCGATGAAAGCGTTACAGATGCGGAATATGAATTGAAGATACCAAGTGGCGAGATAAAAATTCCCATCCAGCTCTGAAAAGTCGCAACTCTCAGCCTGATGAGCTATACGCCTGCGATCTTTCGAAAATGAAATCCGTAGATGGCCAGTGTGATGGCCAGGCTGAATAAGCGGGGGCGCCTCATTAAAGTCCAGGATACAAGTTTCCAGTATTGCAGTCGTTCTTTTCCTGTTATCCCCAAAAACCAGATGGACTTGAGGAATGCGTTGAGGTGAGAAAATTTGAAATGGAGTTTTATTTTTTTCGGTTGATATTCCTTCAAGAATGTAATCACGCGCTTATAATAGTTTTTAGGTGAATAAATTGTACTTAGAATTTCCTTGTAACCACTGATGAGTGTTTCAATGTTCATTTTAGGGATGAAATTGAGAGAAAAGTCCGTATTGTCACCGCTTGAATCCTTCAACAGTCGATCTTCTTTCTTCAGGCGCTTATAAAGTTTGGTCCCGCGCGGCGCATTCAGCAGACCCACCATAGCTGTGACGATTCCGCTCTTTTGGATAAAGTTTATTTGGCGTTCAAAAATTGAAGGAGGGTCATTATCAAATCCGACGATAAATCCTCCCTGGACTTCAAGGCCATTGCTCTGGATTTTTTTCACACATGCGATCAAATCCCGATTTTTATTCAGATGTTTATTGCATTCTGTAAGGCTTTCTTCATTGGGCGTTTCGATCCCGATAAAAACTCTGTTAAATCCCGCCTTTGCCATCAATCCCATCAGCTCCTCGTCGTCGGAAAGATTTATGGATGCCTCAGTGTAAAAAGAAAAAGGGTATTTTTTTTGGCTCATCCATTCGATAAGAGAAGGAAGGAGTTCTGTTTTCAGCCTTTTTTTATTGCCGATGAAGTTGTCATCGACAAAAAACACGCTGCCTCTCCAGCCGTGTGTGTGCAAGACTTCCAGTTCGCTTAAGATCTGATTTTTGCTCTTGGTCCGAGGATTGCGCCCGTTCAGAACGATGATATCGCAGAATTCACAGTTGAAAGGGCAGCCTCTGGAATATTGAAGGCACATGGAATCATATCTCTTCATGTTGATGAGTCCCCATTCTGGGGGAGGAGTCTTTTCGACATCAGGCCAACCTGTGGCGGTGTAGATGCGCTGGGCTTTCTGGTTTTTGAGATCTTCCAGGAAGGAGGGAAGTGTCGCTTCGGCTTCATTCAGAACAAGATGGTCTATATCCTTAAAATCTTCGTATGCTGTCGTAAAAAGCGGGCCTCCCGCAACGATTGTTTTTCCCAGGTCTTTCCCTCTCCGGATGACTTCCAATGTTGAATTTTTCTGAACGACCATAGCGCTGATAAATAGTGAGTCCGCCCATTCGAGGTCTTCCTCCGTGAGAGCAGAGACATTCAAATCGATTAGCCTTTTTTCCCATTCTTTGGGAAGCATTGCTGCGACTGTCAGTAAACCCAAGGGTGGCAATGATGCTTTCTTAGAAACGAACTTCAGGGCGTATTTAAAGCTCCAGAAAGTATCGGGGTATTTTGGGTAGATGAGAAGTGCTTTCATATCCAACCTCCTGAATCACTCTTATCAGGCGAGTTTAGGTAGAATAGCATTTTTTCAACAGAAATGCGATTAAATCCATCGAAAAAGTACTGGAAAAATGTATCAAAAAAAGGGGACTGTCCCCTTTTTTTATTCGTAGCGGAGAGAGTCCACGGGATTGGCCAGCGCAGCTTTGATGGAGTTGTAGCCGACTGTTACAAATGCTATGAACAGCGTCAATGCTGAAGCTAGAATAAATATCAAGGGACCGATACTGACCTTGTAGGCAAAGTCCTGAAGCCATCCTCTCATCACCACATAAGCCAATGGCCATGCGACCAGATTCGCTATGGCTATACATTTGATGAATTCTTTGGCGGTGAGTGTGACGATCCCGGGAATCGAAGCACCCAAAACCTTTCTGATACCGATCTCTTTAGTCTTTTGCTCTGCCATGTATGCACCCAGTCCAAAAAGCCCCAAACACGAAATAAGAATGGAAAGGAGGCTGAAGCTGTTGAACAGCCGGCCGAGCCGCCATTCGGGTTGGTACTGTCGGTCGTAAAAATCCTCATAAAAGAAGTAGCGGTAGGGATAACCTTCGGTGTGAGAGATAAAGGTCGATTCGATCTTTGCCAGTGTTTCCTGAACCCGGGTTCCTTCGATCTTGATAAAGACAAAAGTGTGCCAGGGCCTGTACATCCTGAAAACAAAGGGCCTTAGAGGATTGTGGAGAGTGCGCGCGTGGAAATCTTTGACAACCCCAATGACACGCGCTCTTCGGAAAGACTCGGGCCAAGCCGGGTGGGCCATGTATAAAACCGTCCCGATGGGATTCTCCAGTCTCATTCGCAAAGCGGTCGTCTCCGTGATGACACAAGCATCCTTCATATCTGTCGCAAATTCCTGCGAGAAGCCCCTTCCCTGTGTGATCTCCATGTTGAAGGTTTTGAAGAAATCGTAGTCGACAACAGTGTAGTCAATACCCAGCATATCTTCGTCTGGATTACCTTCCCAGTCGATGGAAAAACTCTGACCGATATCCGTCGGTCCTTGGGCAGCGCTCGTCACATACCTGATCCCAGGTATGGTCAGAAGTTCATTCTTGAAGGCATCGAACCTTGTCTGCAAGGTTGGATTATTAATGAGAATCACAACATTTTCCCGATCGATACCGATATCGTGTTTTTGGATAAAACGCAGCTGCTTGGATACGACGAGTGTGCACGTGATGAGACCCACAGATATGACAAACTGGAAAATGATCAAGAGCTTGCGCATCCCAGAGCCTTTGGCTCCGAATCTTGGCTGGCTCTTCAGGATGTTGACCGGCCGGAACGATGAGAGAAAAAACGCCGGATAACTTCCTGCAAGCAAGCCGGTCACAACGGTCGCGAGGATAAGAGTCAAAATGATGGAAAGATTGGCCTTGGAGAGGAGAGTTAAAGATTTGCCGGTAAAGAGGTTGAACTGTGGGAGAGTAATTTCTACCAGGAGCAGAGACAGCCCCAACGAGAGGAAGGTCACCACCAGAGCCTCTCCCAGGAATTGTCTTATGAGCTGCGACCGAACAGCGCCGATAACCTTCCGCAACCCCACTTCTCTGGCTCTCCGGGAAGACCGTGCTGTGGTCAAATTCATGAAATTCACACACGCCATGAGCAGGATGAAGACAGCGATAACAGAGAAGATGGTGACTTTTTTTATGCTGCCAGGACGGACACGTTCGTACAGATGGACTTTTGTTAAAGGTTGTAGGACCGCAGAATAAGTTGCTTCCGGGTCCTCGTTCTCCCTGTAGATGCCCTCGATCTTAGCGGTAAAGGCCTCAGCCGACATGTTCGGTCTCAGAAGAACGTAACAGGGGCCCATCCATTCCTCCCACCGGGCCAGTCGGTCCTCTCCCAGAAGCTCCACTCTGGTCACGAGGTCGAATTGAATGTGGGAATTTGCCGGGATATCCTCGATGACCCCAGTCACTGTAAAATCCGTTTCCTCCCGGGCCAGATAGAGCGCTTGACCGATCGGGTCTTCGTTCCCGAAATATTTCTTGGCTGTAGATTCTGTGATGACAATGGCGTCCCTGTTATTGAGGGCTGTATCCGGATTGCCCTTTATGAAGGGAAAGGTAAACATCCGGAAGAAACCGGGATCCGTGAGGCAGATGTTGTCCTCCTCGAACTTTTTGTCTACGTAGGTCACGAGCGATCCATACCATGGCCAAACCCGGGCAACCTCTTCGACCTCCGGATAAAGGGATTTTAATGCCGGTGCCAGAGCATAAGTGGGATTGGGGATAAAATCGCCGCCTTGTGTTTTATTCACGACTCTGAAGATCCTGTCTTTTTTTTCGTGAAAACGGTCAAAACTCAATTCATCCTTCACCCAGAGTCCGATCAATATGAAACAGGCCATACCAATGGTTAGACCAGTGATATTGATGAATGAATAACCTTTTTGCCGTCTAAGCGCCCGAAGCGCCACTTTGAGATAGCTTCTGAACATTGTCATTCTCCAAATGATTGTTTCGACAAAAAACGAAAGGAAAAGAGATGTCGTCTGGAAAACCGATTGGACGCGAACCCGTAAAACTCCTTTCTCCTTTAATGCCTGTCGATACCGTTCAGCCAAGTCTTCTTCTGCTGAAAGCAGCATCTCCTCATCGGCATAGCGCCGCAGAAGGGATCTGGCAAAACGGGAAAATCGGAATTCCTTGTCTTTCATAATTTGACTTTGTTTTTGAGGTCGGGCACACCTAACCAAACGGATTCGTTCACTTCCTGTATAGATACGAGCTTCTTCATCCCGAGAGAGGAGAGCTTGTAGTAGATACGCGGCCTCCCTCCTTTTTCGGTGGAGCCTTTAGCCTGGAAAGCTTCGACATAGCCGTTTTTCTTCAAGCGGCTCAGGGGTGCATAGATGGCGCCCGACATCCACTCGACACCCGTGTCTCTCTCTACTTGGTCTCTGATCGAGATCCCATAAGCGTCATCTTTCAACTTCCAGATGGCCAGGAGGAGCATTTCCTCGATCCTGGATAGATAGTTCATATCCTTCCTCCTCTCAGTTAAATTCGTTTATTAGTATTCGTTTCATAGTATTTATATTATATTATACGCACAACTCAAAAAAAGGTTCATCGGTAATTTAAAAAAATTTGCGTACTTCTTCCTATCAATCCATAAAGGCCGAACTTCCCAATCCTGTGGATACACTCCGTTTCCCTGATCGGTTCGATCCAAGAAATGAGATGAGTTAGATATCTTTTGGAGCGAGTTATGATGGTCCTGTCCGCACCATTTACGATCAAAAATTGATGGGTGCTCTTATATTTGACGCATTCGTCCAGTATGTGATGGGAGAGAGCCGAACATCGTCCCTGCCAGGGAATGAATTCACGTATGACAGTGCGTTTTGGGTTGTGGGATGCGGCGTAGGCAAGAAAATCTAATTCAGATCAGCTGAACTTGTCAAAGTATATTTGATCTTCAGGAATGCCTTTTTCCAACAACCGGTCCATGCATGAATCCACCATGTCCGAATTTCCACAGATGTAGACATCATAATCGGCTCCTTCCGGAACGAGGTCTTCAATGAGATCTGTCACCCGGCCTCTCTTGCCCTCCCATTGTGAGCTTTCAGCCTCTCTGGAGAGTGTCGGGATGAAAGTGAATGCGGGCAGTTGCTTTTCCATTTCTTTGAGCTCTTCCACACAGTACATATCCTCTCGAATCCGCGTTCCAAAAAAGAGAGTGGTTTTCCTCTGGATCTGCTCCGATCGGATATGCCGGAGGATCGACAAAATCGGAGCCAACCCTGTTCCGGTCGCGACCAATAGGATATCTCGCTCTGAATCACGAAAGTAAAAGTCTCCAAACGGGCCGCGCATGATCAGCTCTTCTCCTTCTTTGAGGTATTCGTGAACATAGGTCGAGACTAATCCTTTTTCTACCAGGCCGATATAAAGTTCAACCGACTGTGGGCCTTTGGAGGAGGAAGCCATGGAGAAGGCTCTGTATTCCGGCTCCTTCGAGAGCTTGTATTTGGGGATCTCGAGCTGTATGTACTGTCCTGGCTTAAAAGAGATTCCCTCTTCTGGTGACAGGATTCCTAATGTGACGCCTTTGATGAAGGGAGTCAGGTCAACGATGCGGTCCACCTTGACTTTGAATTCTTCGATCAGGAAAAGTTCTGCGGGCAGCTCGATCACCAGATCGTTTCGCACTTTGACCTGACACGAAAGCCGGACATTCTTAGCCTGCTCTTCTTCTGTGAGATAAGGAGTTTCTGTGGGAAGGATGGGCCCGCCACCTTCGAGGACTTTCACCTTACAGTACGCACACGTGCCCTTACCCCCACATGCTGAGGGAATAAAAATCCCCTCCTCCATCAAGCTGAACAGCAGAGAATTTCCTCCTTGCACAACCAGTTCTTTTTCCCGGTTGATCGAGATGCGGCACTCTCCATAGTTAGCGATAAAAGCGTCTGCTAGCTCGAGCAGCAACGCAAAGAGCGCACCGATCCCGCTGATGATGAGAATACTGAAGATCAACTGCGACATTTTTTCGCTGCCACCTCACTGAACCCGGATCATGCCGCTAAAGGCCAGGAACGCCAATGACAAGAGGCCAGTGATGATCAAAGTGATCGCCGGACCTTCAAGCCCTTTGGGGAGCGTGGCGCTTTTTTGGAGTTTTTCCCGGATAGCACTCACTACCATTATGGCCAGCCACCAGCCGATGCCGCTTCCGGCCCCATACGCTATGGATTGCACGAGATCGTACCCTCTGATGACCATAAAAAGTGAGGCTCCAAAAATGGCACAATTTACAGTAATAAGGGGCAAGAAAATCCCCAAAACAAAATAGAGCGCAGGGAAAAATCGCTCCACCGTCATCTCGACCAATTGAACAAAGGCAGCAATGACCACGATGAAAACAATATAGCGGAAATGCTCGAGGCCAAAAGGCAGCAATATTTTATAGTAGATCCAATTATTGAGAACTGTCGTGGAGGCCATGATAAAAACCACGGCAGCCCCCATACCCATGGCCGATTTCCTCTCTCTTGAGATCGAAAGGAATGGACACAACCCCAGAAAATTGGTCAACAGGATATTATTGGTGAAGATTGCGGCTAAAAACAGTGTCAGTGGATTTATTGGAGTCATCTCTGTCCTTTACGTCCTCTCTTCACTATTTTTTGCATTCGGGAGAAAATATTTCGTTATCCAAGCCAGAATACCCAGAGTAAAAAAGGCTCCGGGCGCCATGATCATGATCGTCCACTGAACAAAGTTTTCGGGCATGACCCGGATGCCCAGTAGAGTTCCAAATCCTAGTGGCTCTCGAATAAAAGCGATAGCGATCAAGACCAGCGAGTAACCCAGACTCATTCCCAGCCCATCGAGAAAGGATGCCAGTGGAGGATTGTTCCTGGCAAAGGCCTCGCAACGCCCCATGATGATACAGTTGGTGATGATGAGCGCCACATACGGTCCCAGAGCTTCACTGATATCGGGCATATGTGCCTTGATCAAGATGTCCACAATGATGACGTACGAAGCGATGATCAATGTCTGAACCATCATGCGGATCCGCATCGGCGTGTACTTTCTCAACAGAGAGACGGTTAGTGAAGACAAACAAACCGTAAAGATCAAACCCGCATCCATCACAAGAGTATTCACCATCAGGTTGGTCACGGCAAGAGTGGAGCATATGCCGAGGACCTGCCGGAGCACGGGATTATCCTTCCACAATCCCGTCAGGAAGATCTCTTTTTTGGATGGCAGATTCGGCATTTATTCCCTCTCCTCTACTGTAGTCCAAAGCTCTTTGAGGAAATAATCCAGCTCGTCGTTCAGGAAGGTCTCAACGGCAGAGCTGGTGTTGGTCGCACCCGTTATGGCATCGAGCTCGTTTGGCGCTCCTGTTGTACCCGCGGGCTTCAAATAGAATATCTTTTGGTCGCCTTCTATCGGAAAAAGGCGAAGGCCGTTGAATTGGCTCGAAAACCAATCTTCTGTGATCCGTCCCCCCAGGCCGGGTGTCTCTGTATGTTTGTAGAAGGCGATTCCAAGGACTTTTGTGGCATCAGGATCCACTCCCACCATGCCTTGAATAGGCCCCCAGAATCCAGGCCCTCCTACCGGAAATGCATATCCCAGGATCGTGTGTCCATCCTCTTTGTACCCCACATACAGAATCCTGTCTCCGACCCTGATGTCTTTGACCCGCTCCATGAACAATCGAGATATTTGATCATCGGCTGTATTTTTTTCGGCTGCGATATCCAAAACTTTGAGGATGATCCGCTGAAGTTTTAGAGCCTGGTTCGAAGCGATCTTCTTTTCGTTGAGAAACATCACTGCGCTGACGAGTGAGGCAAAGAACAGGGAGATCAAGAACATGTAGACGACCGAACGGAGTTGTTTTATCATGTTTTTGCTTTCTTCCACATCTGAAGATGATGCACGGTTTGGTCCAGGATGGGGACAAAGGCGTTCATGATGAGCACAGAAAACATGACACCTTCCGAGAAATTGGAGAATCCGCGCAAGACTACGATCAACGCACCGGTCATCCCACCATAGATCCACTGGCCTGGTTTGGTCTTTGCTCCGGATACGGGTTCAGTGACCACAAAGAAGCTCCCGAAAAGAAATGACCCTGCGAGAAGCGTCGCGAGTGGTGATGGGATGTTTTCAAAGCCGGTCAATCGTAAGATCCCGCTGCCGAAAATCCCGCCCAATATACATGAAAGGGCAAGTCTCCAAGACGCGGTTTTTTTGGCAATGATAAAGATGCCTCCGATAAGAATGAGCACAGCCGATGTCTCTCCCAATGAGCCGGATGTGTGCCCTAAAAATAGATCTTCCCATGCGACAAGACCCCCCTGCCGCAATCCCACCAGGGGAGTCGCCATGGAAACGGTGTCCAACGGTGCTGACCAGTGGGCAAATCCACCCCAGCCACCCCAAATGGGTTCACTCCACCTGTTGGTCATCTGGAGAGGGAACGTGATGTAGATGAAGCATCGCCCTACCATAGCAGGATTGAACACGTTCTGGCCGAACCCTCCAAACATCATCTTACCGATAGCCACTCCTACAACGATACCGACAATGGCCATCCAGAAAGGAATAGTAGGGGGCAGGGAGAGCGTAAAGATCAATCCTGTGACAAAGACAGCCGATGTCACAGGCTTCCCCTGGGGGTAGGTGAATATGGCTTCGGTGATTATGCCAAAAAACAGAACCGTCCCCGTCAGGGCTAGAGTTCTCCATCCGAAAAGATAGATGGAAGCAAGGAGCAGCGGCATCAACGCATAACAGACCCGCAGCATGGGTTTCTGCCAGAGGATTTTTTTTATAGCCACTTATCGCCCGTCCCAAAATGCAGGCCTGGAATGCGAACGATAGTTTTCAGGAATCCGCCTCACTTCTTGTCTTCCTCAATCTCTATGCCCTCAAACCCGTTTATGCTTATAACACAGGCAAAGCAAACGGTCAAAATATTTACATGTCGGTTACCATTGACGTATAATAAATAATTCTTTTTTTTAATTGGAGACATTTTTTTACTGATTGTATTGAAGGGAATAATACTTATGTTGAAGAAAACATTCATCCTTTTACTCGTTGTTGTTTTGTCCATGAGTACAGGATATCTTTCTGCGACCGTATTGACTCTTTATAATGTGGGCCCCAAAGCAGCCACTATGGCCGGAGCTTTTGTCGGACGTGCAGACAACACGACTGCCATCTTTTACAATCCTGCAGGACTTGCTTTTCAGAAAAGTCTCGGTTTCAGCGTCAATGTCAATTATTACAATTATACTGTAGAGGCCGGATCTGAGAAGCTTCAGCGCACCGATCAGAGCTCGGAACCTCAGTTGATCGGCTCGCTTTATGTGGCATATACCTATAAAGAGAGGATCAGCATCGGGGTCGGTGCTTATACGCCATATTCTTTGGTGACAAAATGGCCTTCCCAGTGGCCTGGAGATCCCCTCTGCGTCAATTCAGAACTGAATGTTTTTACCATCCGTCCTGTTTTGGCAATCAAGATCAACAAATATCTATCCATAGGCGCAGGCCTTGATATCATCCACTCAAGCGTCAGATGGGATTTCCACAACATTCATTCCGTGGCCTGGGGTCCAGACGAGGAATGGATTATCAACGAGTTGAATGCCAGCGGGAATGGCATCGGTTTTACGGCCGGGGTCCTTTTTAAGCCAAGCGACAATTTCCAGATCGGAGGGAGATATCAAAAGAAAGTGGATTTGGATCTAAAGGGGAAAAACGACTACGACCGTGGGCATTTATATTTATTTAATCACGATGCCCCTGAGCATACACCTGAAGTTGGCATTCCCGAACCCGAATTCGCTCCGTATCAGGAAGTGATCTTTTCTCTGCCACTCCCCTCGGAGATCGTTGTCGGAATCATGCTGGCGCCGGCAAAAAGATTCACAATCCAAGCCGATGTCCAGAGGACTGGGTGGAGCAGTTTTAAAATATGGGAATTTGTCGCTGCAGATCCGGAAGACAGTATTTTCCCTGAGCCTACAGAAGACGAGGACATGAATGATGAGCCCGTTGAAGGGGCCAGAGAGGGCATCGAGCTCAATATGAAAGACACCTGGAGTTTCAAGCTGGGTGGAGAGTATTACCTTAAAGAAGAATTATCTTTAAGGATCGGGTATGCAAGACATCAGAGCCCTTTTGATGATAAAGACCTCACCCCAGTTCTTCCACTTTTGCCCCGAAATGTCGTTTCCTTTGGAGTGGGGTATGATGGTCCGGCACGTTCGATCGCAACCCAAAGTCTGATCGGCAATATCACTTTTGATGCATATGTGCAGTATGTGATGCTTGAAGAAAGAACATCATCCTATCCCGGATATCCTTTGACTTTTGTAGGGAATTACTGGGTGTTCGGTTTTGGAGTCGGGTTTTATCTGTGAACGTTGCTCTGTCATTAGGGGAAGATTGGATTGGGGAAGTCCCGTCGACACATCAAGTCAGCACATCGAATGTGAGCTCAAACAATTGACACCTGATTATTTATGTGTAAGAATGTTTATGGTATTGCGGTGACAATCGCACTATCATGAGAAATAGAAAGTTGACGATAGAGAAAATTATTACCACAAAAAGGTTTTTTCCCTCCTTTAAGTCCTAGGTATCCTTCTCCAGCGTCCGATCTTTCCTATTTTTTTGTGAGTCTAAAAGGAATAGCATAGAAACAAAAAAGAGTGGAGAGGGATTCATTCGAGAAATTCCTTCCCAAAAAAAGGGGAATCCAAAATAAGGGTTGTCTTAGAAGGAGTAAGAAATGCAAGGAAGTAAGCTTTATGTTGGGAACTTTAGTTACACAGCTACAAAGGAAGAATTGGAAGAGTTGTTTACAAAGTTCGGTGAGGTGAAAGAAATTAAAGTCGTCGAAGGTAGAGGCTTCGGATTTGTAGAAATGTCGAGTCCTGCTGAAGCAGAAAAGGCAAAGGAATCGCTGAACGGTGCTGACTTCAAAGGTCGTACTTTACGAGTGGATGAAGCGCGCCCGCCAAGAAACCGGTCATTCGGTGGTGGTGGCGGTGGAAGAGGACGTGGCGGTGGTGGCGGCGGTTTTCGGAGATATTGAGGAGAGAGGAAAACAGACCGATCTTCAAAAACGACAATCCTGTACATAGTTTCATTCTTTTAATATTTACACCGCTTATTTCAGATCCCACAAGAGGACCTGCCCAGATCTACCTTGGAGCAGAGGTCCGAGATCCATGAATTTTATTTTATTTAGAGTCAATCCCGTCTGCAAGAAAGGGTGAGTGGATGAAAAAATATGAGAGAAAAGAGAGGAAAAAGAAGGAAAGGAAAAGGGAAAGAGTAAAGAGGGAGAAGAGAAAAAGAAGATCACAGTACTAAACCTTAAGCCTGAGTGGTGTAAATACCGTTATAATATAAACACGACAATCAAGTGAATGGATTATTCCCTGATGATTTCATATAATTCCGCAGCCTTCCGAACGAGGGAAGAGCTATCTCTTTTGAGTTGGATCAGAGCATTGTTCACTCTATGACTTCTCGGCATCTGTGTGATCGCCCAAGTCGCGGCTGCACGCACAAATTCGGGTTTTGGCTTCAACATTTCCTTCAACTTTGGTTTTCTTGCGGCATCGATGAGCGCACCTTCAGCCTCTGGAGAACGAAGAACTCCCAAAGTTCGGCACACATGCTCTTGAAATGAGTGGTTTGGCTCGGGCTCCCAAAATTTTCGTGGGGATATAAACTTGAGAAGAAGGGGAGCCGCTTCTGTCATGCCACGGTCGGAAAATAGATTGATGATATCCTGCTGTGCCTTTCCAGAAGCCTTTGGAAATATTTCCATCAGGAAAGTATCGACGTCCTTGTCTTGGATATCTTTAAGCACATCAGTGACTGCGGGCAGGATGTCCGGTGAGCCTTTTAATGCGATCTCTTTCAGCACGCGGATGAGCTCTGGATTGCCTATAAAAGCATGGGTAACTTTGATTACTTTGTTGAGAGAGATGACGCCCATGCCGGGCTGCAATTTTCTTAAAAACGTATCAGTGGCTTCCTTCCCTGCTTTCTGTATGACTTCTGCTGCAATCTGCCGAAACTTGAATGGGATATCAGAAGTGACCGCACTAAAAGCTGCATCGGCGATCTTTTGTGGATCTTGTTTGACCAGCCATGCCATTGCCGTGGTTTGACTTCTCGATTCACGGGAAAAGAGTTCTTCAAAAGCTTGAGAGATATCCTTCTCCCTAGCCTTGACAAGCTCTGGGTCTTCCGGAATTTCTGTGATCTCTTCTTCAAGTGGAGGTGCATCAGCTTCGGTGGTGGAGATGGATAAATCCTTGGCGATCTCGATAGATTTTGCCAGTTTTTCAATATCCGGCTTTTTTAAAAGCTCCACAATGTTCATGAGGTCTTGTTTATTGAAATCATTCGATTCAAGCGCTCTGATGAATTCTTGCTTTTCTTTGATAAACTGGTCAAGGATGTCCTTCAGTCGATCGATCTGCTTTTCGCCCAACTGTACGGCTCCAGCCTTACCAGTTGAGGAAGCCTCCTGTCCTTCTCCTCCAGAAGTTTGTGCTATAAGCTCTTGCTCATCAAGGAGGATCTTGCGTTCGCCCACGGCCACAAACACCTTCCGGTCCGGAAGGATGTGGGATATCTTCAGCTGATCCAAGAGCACGTCCCATTTGTCGATCACATCTTCAGGGAGCCGCTTGAATAATTCCAGGAATTGGACTACTTCATCGCTAGTGATACCACGGAGTAGCAGCACTCCGCGGAGACCATAATTGTTAAGAACCGCATACATTTCTTGAGTGAGCCGCTTGTCTTCTGTTTGGGGAGGAAGGGGCTGGCCGTTAAACAGTATTCCCTCCGGAGTCAGAGAGATGGACAACATCTCTGTTTTATCTTCGAGAAAAGGTTCCAGATGATTCATGAATTGACTCAGTGAATTCGTGACGTTCTCGTTCTCTTTGGGATAGAGACGGAGATTCTGCATAGTGGAGCGGAAGGCGCGTGCGATCAAAACAGCCGTGGCCAGGTCGTTTTCGTCAAGAGGAGACTCTTTCCCCATCGATGTGGTGAGGATCCTCTTTTGGAGCATTTTTCTTGTGCCCTTGGAGATGTAGACGGCGTCCATCTGATTCTTTAATTCGGCGATCATCTCAGCGGCCTTTTCAAGCTCGCCGGCATTGTGGAAATGGTATGCAAGTTTACCCACGATCCGTTCGGGTGACTCGGTTGAATATTCCTGCTCGAGTTTTGCTGCCAACTGATGGTTCTTGCGGCGCTCCTCGTCATCCATGAGAGAATATAGGACAGCGCGACTCATCCGGTGGGCAAAGGTGTATTCCTCGGGATTCGGCGTTTCTTCGATGATAAGATTTCTCTGTGCATCACTGAGCGCACTCAGGACCTGCTGATGCTTGAGTTTTGAGATCCCTGCAAGAAGGACGGGGGTTGATCTTTTCTCCGAGTATGGATGCCAGCTTGAGGACTGTTACGGCCTCCTTGCTCATCCACATCAGCCTTTCTTTGATTATTGCTTTGAGGCCCCTGGGAATGTCTTCGGGTTTTATGCCGGATAGGTTCCACTTGCCGTTTTTTGTGAAAATCTTGCCGTTTTGGAGGAGGAAGCTCAGGGTTTCCAGGATAAAAAGCGGATTTCCGGCTGAGTTTTGCAGCAAAATTTCAGCCGATTCCTTCGCAAGTTTCTTGCCATCGAACAGTTTGGCTACAAGTTATTGAATGTGATCTGCTCTCAAAGCGTCCAGTGGGAATTTTGTGACCTTGCCCCTGGCCGACAATTCTGGCATCGATTCGCTGAGGAGAAGCAGTTTTTCCTCACTGGTGGTTAAGACAGGACTGAAAATCGATGATACAAAGTGCAAGCCCGCGCCTTCTTCCTGGCTGAATTGAAAGTCGAAAAACTGTAACGATGGAGGATCGATCTGATCGATGTCGTCGAGGATCACCGCTCCATCGCCCATTTCACGGAGGATGAACACCGCCTGGGTGAGAGCTTCGAAGAGTGCTACGTTATCCGCTGAGTCTCCTTCCTTTGTTGTTTTGACTTCTTTGGAAAACCAGTGAGGAAGATAGGGTTTGAGGATGACCTTGTAATCGTCTTTGAGCTTGGAGAACACCTGGTCGGAGATCACAGGTCGTTGCTCGAAGAGATTCCCTAATGCTGCAAATACCGCACCGTACATCTCGTTCTGCCAGAATGGGTATCCTTTGGCATACAGGGTGAATGTCAGTTTCTTCTGCGCGATCTCATCGGCAAATCTCATGAGTCTCGTTTTTCCGGATCCTTCATCACCGAGAAGTACAGGAAAGACTTTGGGATCTCCTTCTTCGGAGAGATGTTTCTCCAAAAATCCGATCAAGTCATCGCGACCCACGATATAAGGAGCCTGCAGGATTGAGTTGAGCTTGGATGGGGTGATGAGTTTCCCTGTATCCGGCGTGACAACGACTTCTCCTTTACCCATTTCTTTAGCCACATAGAGAGCCTCATCTGCTTTTTCGAAAAGTGTTTTCCAGGATTTGCCATCCTCAGGGAATATGGAAATCCCAATACTGCAACCCATGCTGATCCTTTTCTCTTTATATTTAAGAGGGGATGTTCTTACGCTATTCTGGATCTCTAGGGCGAATATCTTTGCGTCCGGCTTTACCATCTTGGGCATGAGGAGTACGAATTCATCGCCTGCATAACGCATGGCCATCCCTTTGTCTTTCGTTTTTTGTTCGATGATCTTTGTGAAATGGACCAGTGCTTTATCACCTGTCAGGGTCCGTGGTTGTCATTGATGAGTTTAAAATCATCCAGATCGCATACAAAGAGGGCGGCACTTTGCTTCTCTTCCTTGGCGGTATCCAGATATTGGGGAAGGTATTCCCGCATGTATCGCAGGTTGTTGAGACGAGTCAGTTCGTCGATGTAGGCGAGGGCCTGGAGTTTTTCCTTGCTAAGCTTTGTGCTCATGCTCTTCTAGACAAGTTCATCCGCCAGGAGAGTGGTTGTCGACCTCCACATGCTCTTTTCCCTTGCAAGTCCTCTATCTTACACCCCACCTAATTTTTACACACTCCAAAACTTGTGTCAACAATATTTCTAAAAAGGGGGACGGGCCTCACTAACTTACTTATTCTAAAACATTTACATCATTTTCAGCCCCTAAAAATCGCCTTAGAAGCGTGATTTCAGCCCCAAAATTGGCTCTCTAAGAAATAAGCCACCTTGTGAATTTCCTTTGGGTTCCTTACATGAGGTTTTTTAGGGGCAAAATCAGCTTTCTAAGGAATTAAATTGGGTTGAAATATGAGATAAACATATTAATATCAGCAAGTTGCTGTGGCCCGTCCCCAATATAAATTATAGAAGTTCTCATTGACTCTTGGTCCGTAAATTGATATCCTCTTGGAGGAGATATGGGGAGACATGAGTGTAAAATGTCCTGCTTGCGATACATATAATACTCAAGACTCGCAGTTCTGCAAAAACTGCGCAGCCCCTCTCGCATCTGCAGAGGATGCTGAGATCACCCGCACCAAAACTCTGGAAGTCACCCTGGAAGAACTAACCAGCGGCTCCACCTTCGCAAACAGGTATCAGATCATCGAAGAACTCGGCAAAGGAGGGATGGGTAAAGTTTACAGAGCCCTGGATAAAAAGCTGAATGAAGAAGTGGCCCTCAAGCTGGTTAAGCCAGAGATAGCCTCGGATGAGAAAACTGTAGAACGATTCAGGAATGAATTGCGATTGGCTCGCAAGATCAGCCATAGAAACGTGGGCCGCATGTACGAACTCATGGAGTATATGGGAGTTCACTACATCACAATGGAGTATGTCCCCGGCCAAGACCTGCGAAGTTTGATACGCCAGACGGGAAAACTCACTACAGAAACGGCCCTCTCCATAGCCAAAGAGGTCTGCGAAGGCCTGTCCGAAGCACACAGGCTGGGGGTTGTTCACAGGGATTTAAAGCCCAGCAATATTTTGGTCGATAGACAAGGTGATGCTAAGATCATGGATTTCGGTATCGCCCGCTCACTCAAATCTAAAGGCATCACCGGTACACGTCATATGATCGGGACGCCCGAATACATGTCTCCTGAACAGGTCGATGCCGACGACGATATCGACCAACGCTCAGACATCTATTCATTGGGCGTGATCCTCTACGAGATGTTAACAGGCAGGGTCCCATTTGGTGGCGATACACCCTTGAGTGTTGCTTACAAACACAAGAATAAAAAACCTCCCAATCCCAGAGAGTTTAATGCCCAGATCACAGACGAATTGAGTGTCCTTGTTCTGAAGTGTCTTGAGAAAGACAAGGAGGCGAGATACCAAAGTGCAGGAGAGGTTCGGTCTCTGCTGGAAGGGATTGAGAAAGGCCTGCTTATTTCTGTGATCATCTCTCCACAAAAAAAGCCCCTGACCTCCAAAGAAATAACAGTGCAGTTCAGGTTTAAGAGGTTTTTTATTCCCATTGCACTCATTATCCTATTAACCATAGGTGCAATCGCTGTATGGCAGCTTTTTCTGAAAAAGTCAGCGGCATCACTTTCTTCCCGTAAACCCATTATTGCCGTTCTTCCATTTTCTGATCTTAGCCCTCAGAAAGATCAAGCATACTTTTGTGATGGCATGACCGATGAGATCATCACGAAGTTATCGCGCCTTCAGGAATGGAAGGTGATGAATAAAACATCAGTGATGCAGTACAAAAACACAGATAAAAACATCAAAGACATCGGTCGTGAACTTGGTGTGACGTCCATCCTCGAAGGCAGCATCCGGAAAGAAGAAGATAATATTCGTATAACTGCACAGCTTATCAGTGTGGAAGATGGTTTTCATCTCTGGTCTGAGATTTACGACAGGAAACTCGAAAGGATATTTGCCATACAGAATGATATTGCAGAGAACATCGTGGACGCCTTAAAACAAAAGCTTACTCCTGAGGAAAAGCAGCGCCTCCAGAAGAAGACGACGGAAAACATTGAAGCCTATAACTTGTACTTACAAGGACGCTATTACTGGGGCCAAAGGACAAGGGAGGCAATGCCCAAGAGCGTTGAGCAGTTCCACAAGGCCATCGAAATCGATCCAAACTATGCATTGGCCTACAGCGGCTTGGCCGACTGCTACATTGCAGGTGGGGGGAGGCATTTAGATCTTTCGGCCGAGGAAGCCTATGCGAAAGCAAGGGAAGCGGCACAGAAAGCCCTGGAACTCGATGAAACTTTAGCTGAGGCGCACAACTCCCTAGCAGGTGTTTTGACATCATATTTTTGGTTTTGGGAGCGTGCAGAGAATGAATTCATAAGAGCCATAGAGCTCAATCCCAGCTATGCAACGGCGCGCATTTGGTATGCAGAGCATTTGTATTCTATAGGACGGCATGATGTCTCTATCCAGCAGGCCAGACTGGCATTAGAGCTCGATCCGCTTTCGTCTATGATAAGCACAGCTCTCGGAGTCTCTCTTTATTTTGGAGGGGAATATGACCAAGCCATACAACAATATCAGCGTACACTGACGGTCACCCCCAATTTTCAAAGAGCGATCTATTGGCTGGGATTTGGTTATATAAAAAAAGAAATGTATCGTCAGGGCATTGAGCAGTTTA